>Ga0209149_1000692_pt1 | contig 14881 bp, 8 predicted proteins | sample WorMetTyACAVOLI2_FD_187423 | JGI IMG/M metagenome (GOLD analysis project Ga0209149, IMG submission 187423) | Marine gutless worms symbiont microbial communities from Max Planck institute for Marine Microbiology, Germany - Olavius algarvensis... ... | reverse complement strand
CGTGTTTGGACCTTCGACCACTCAGGTCGACCCGGATTTACCGGATAGGGAAAGCCGCCAAACCACAAATTGGCACCACAAACAAGACCCCACCGGATCGTTACAATTGTCACAACGTTTGGTGTGAAAAACTACACTGTGTCTCAAAAAAACCGGACCGCTACGATTAATATGACATAACGTCACCAGTTCACAACATTTACTAAATATTTGTGGCACTGTGAGATCTTATTCAATTGTCAATTCAGTAAGTTAAAAATTTTAAAATTGGCTTCATCATCATCATCATCATCATCAGTTTATTAAAAACACATGTCAGACGCACGTGCTTACATAGTAAGAACATCACAATGAAACACACAAGAGTTATACTGTGTTATACTATAGATAGTTATATTGGTTAAAATGAATGAAAAATAGGCCTAAGATAATATTTTAAAACAAACTAACAGCTTAGAACCAGCTGCGTGGTTTCCATAGCAACAGTAGCGACTTGACGGTCTGTGTCTCAAAAAACCGGACCCTACGATATTTTGACATAACTCGATCAAAAGTACTTTAACTTAAATAAAATTTCAGAAATAACGTGTTCAATATTCTCAATTAAACCACAACGTTAGAAAACATAGAAAACAGTTGTGTTTGCAGCAAAGTACCAGCTGAAGCGAGTTACCGTAGCAATCCTTAACTGCGCGTCATTCCATTGTTTATGCCGTCTTATGAACAGAAAAAGTAAATCTTTTAAACAAACAGCGTTTCCATCGGAATAATAAAATGTTTTGCGGTATCAAAAGTTACAACACGTGTTCAAAGTGCAGTTTTCGGCGTTGACACAGCCCTACAATCGTTTTTCCACTCGTTTATTGCCTTGCCGATGATACGTCGTTCGACGGCGGCCCGTTGTTCCGGTGTGTCAAGTCGCTACTGTTGTTATGAAAACCACACAGCTGCTTCTAAGCCAATTTAAAACATTTCATCGAAGTCAATACAGAATTGAATAAGGTATCTCTGTGCCAAAAATAAATAGTGAAAGTTATAAAATTGTGAAGTTATGTCATATTAATTGTAGCGGTCCGGTTTTTTGAGACACTGTAGAATGGTGTGGCTATACTCGATGGTGAAAAAATTTTGAAGATATATTTATTCGTTTCGACAGAATACATGAACGTGACAGACAGACAGACGGACGGACGGATACCGCACGACGGGATAAGCCGCGCTTATGCATAGCATCGCGCGGCAAAAACAGTAGTTGTGACATTAGCAGCCCAGCACAGCACAACACAGCGCAGCTTGCGCGTAAACGCACCCTAACAGTGGCTATATTCTACAAATGTATTCTAAAACATGATCGGAGCTGCCCAAGAGATCTGGAACAAGAAACTTAGCGATACAGGTCGCTCATCTGCAACATTTAAGGGCTTTGGGTGATCCCTTACGAACTGCTATGTGAGATTGGGTATTTACAAGAAGCTCAGCTGTCGCAGAGTGGCCGCGTGATGCTCGGTGTCGTCGAAACGTTTGCTAACTTAATCAATATCATGCGAAATGAAACCGTGGAATCAACTTGTGGAATAATTGTGGAGAAGACTTGCAGTCATCCAGGAAGAGATGTGTTGTAGAGCATTTTGCAAGTGAGTAATATTAGAGTGAAATTCTGATAGATGGAAGGAGAAGAAGAGTTGTCATCTGTACAGAGGTGGCTATTCAAGGACAGAGATGAGATGAGAGTGCTGAGTGGGGTTGTGTACATGACAAAGAATAGAGGGCCAAGAACTGAGCCTCTTGGGACACCGCAGAGACAAGTGTGTAGAGAGGAGAGGTTGTTATTGCATTTGACACGAAAACAGGTGCAACGCGAAGATAGATGAGACAATAATATATTTATAATAATATAATAACGATTTATGATACACAACAATACAGTTATTAAAACATAGAACTAGAGCCTTTCGACTGAAATAGCTTCGTTGTATTTTGTGCGCCCTTGCCGTTTGACCTAATTAGCATAATTAAGCAAATATTCAAAATATTAGTAAATACGAAAATTCGGTCAATACATTTTGTAAATATTGTAATGCTCTGTAAATGTACATAGTGTGTGGTTAGTGTTTTTTATACTGCTTTTTGTTTGTATGTTTGTATTTTTTTTGTGCGATACCATTTTGGTGAATAAAGATGTATATAAAATCAGCTCCGTATCTTTGTAGCCCATTTCCCTCACATCATTCGTAGCAAGTTTCGTCAAATCAGACCTAACCTGACATAAGATAAAGGTGAAGGAGGGCCATACTCCAGAAGGAGCGTAGGCGGGGTGCTCATCTCCCTTTCATAGGCCGTTTAGCCCGTAGGTGGATAAACCACTATTGTATGTGACGCATGGGCAGTGCGACGCCAGACCTACGGTTACCTTCCCAGCCTAAGCTGGTACTCATAGCGCCTACCCACGGAGGGATAGCCAGGCTGATTTGACCTGGGTGGCTGGTTACAGACCGAGATAGTTTACTCGGCCGAAGACGGTCACCCATCCAGGTACTGACCGGGCCCGGCGTAGAGTAACTACGTTGATCGAGGCCAACGCGTTACCACTGAGCCAAACCACCAACTGACATAGAAGAAACAATATTTAAATAAAAGTTGACGAACGGCGACAGACAATAACGTCTCACCCAGTCAACCCATCAGCTCCGATAAAAAATTAATTCTAGAAATATAGAGGCCGAATTCCACGTCTAATTTAGTTCATATTTAATACATTTAATCAAATACTTGATACGATGGTGAATACAACAAATTTATAGCTGCTGGGTAAACAATTCCACAAGTTTATTCCCGTGAATTAGATAGATCATTTATTGTTCAACAGATATGACTATTTACATCTCATTTGTTATGCGCATTATGCAGCCTTTGTGAAAGAAAACACACCTTTTGTTTTCTTAGATAACTCTTAGGTTACGAAATGTCCAGTCTACAAGTCAGAAATAATTTGTTGTTTGGTTAAATATTCTTTGCCAGAAGCAATGTAAAGAGAGCGTCAGTCAGTAGAAGTGCCGTTACAATAACAAGATTTACCGTTGAAGATAAATACCAGTTAAGTGCTCGCGGGTAAGTAAAAAGTATTGAACAAGCCGCTTTCATAAGATCATTCCTAACAGAAGATAGAATTTTGGTGGGCTAAAATCACTGATTAGAGAAATGACAGCGGTGCATCATTAACTCACGTCCGCGTTGCGGTCGACCAGTGCAACACTGTCCTCACAACTGCAAAAACAAAGTCGAAGTTCGTGCACTGGTTTTATTGATCACTGTCTCTAATCCGTTAATACTTCATCTTCTGTCAAAAACCATCTTGAGCAAGCGTTTTGCGCCATGGTTTAAATTCCTCACAACCGTCTAAAGAGATGTTTATCTTCAACGGCAAATCCCGACGCTGTAACGGCACTTTTTGACGTCCTCTTTACATCGCTGTTAGCAAAGAATATTTAACCAAATGACGGAATATTTTACAAATGCTTAGAATCACAATTTTTGTCAGCTGTATTGTCTGAAAATGTCAGCATGTTTTTATCATACGTTTATCGGAATACTGTACATATCAGCAGACTCATGCGACACTGAGTAGTTTATTTGGTGAGCCTAGATCTAAATCTTGCTAATCTACATATTTTCGATCAATGATGTTGTGAACCAATGACAGTACTCGATATTTATTATAAAGTTCCATTAAACTATCACTGTCTGTTAGATTTCTGCTCACTGTTTAAATCTGGTGTGACCGAGTGTTAAAGTCGCTTCGACCATGTTGTAAAAAATCGATGTAAGAATAAGAAAAAAAATATTTATAAAACATGGTTTATATCCGATATTAAAAACACGAAAAAAAAATATTTTAAAACATTTTTCGCTACTCGACATAGTCAAAATCGACTATAGGCTACATAACGTAGGCCTAGATTACCAGTATTACCGAGGTAGCCAGGTACTAAAATAAAACGAAACAAACACTGTTGTCGGGCGTAGGCAAAATGATTTTTGGCCGACCGTTAAGTCAGGCCTATGCCATAGGAAATCCGTCTGTCCGTCCGTCCGTCCGTCTGTCTGTAACGTTGGTGTATTGTGGCCAAACGGCTTAAGCGATCGGGATGATTTTTGGCACACACCTTGCCCTGGACAACAGTGACCATGTATTAGACGGAGGTCCGAATCCCCCCACTGAGTGGGGTTTGAGGGGGGTTTTACAAAACGTACCACGTCACGTTCCGGTCGGCCACCTCAGCACTAGCTGAGCTCTTGTTGTTAGTTCATTCGCTATCTAATGAAAAACATAAGTTCACAAATAAGCATTATCCTATGGTTCTTTGGGCCAAATCAGTATATTATAAATGTTTTTTTAAATAAAAAAACATACACAGAATAAAAAAACATAAATAAGTTTTTATAGAAAAAATAAAAAAAACATAAATATGTTCTTAAAAACTATGGCTTGGACGCAAAAATCAGTTTATTAGTCTGTTAGATAAACATCTCTGACGAGCGAAAATACTTACTCTCGTCCCAGTCGGCGATGACAAACTCGATCTGTCATGTGGTCGGAATAACACGGAGCAGATCGACAGAAAACTCTTGAAGCAGCAGCAGCAGCAGCAGCAGAGTTTATTTGCTATGAGAAAAATATACATGTGTATATAAATGTAAAGGATAGGCGGGCTGCCAGAAAGGAATAATCCATCGTGCTGGCCGCCCATATGAACTTGGAACTAAGATGTCCGGCTAAGAAACAGTCGCTATAACGCACATTTGTCCAATCTTATTTTGAAGCAGTTCATCGTCTGCGACTCAATAATATATCGCGGCAGCCGACTGGAACTATCGTTACCACTCTTTCGCTGAAAATCGGCTGGGATTCTTCGGCACAGCCAATATTGTGTCATATAAGGTTGTGGCTATCTTCATATGGTATGAAAAGTTTGTTGCTATCTAATAATATCCTTTGCCTGTCGCACTTTTTCTGAAATTCTCGGGCCTCATCCACGCCGATTGCCACGCGATCCTTCGTCCTGCGTTGACAACTATGTCGCCGCAACTTCTTCCTGCATATTCGAAGTTTGCATGTCACTGATAATATACGCGACGACGGCGTCATGATGTAGTCCAGACGACGATCGAACGACACTGCGTTGATCGAGCCCAGTCCATTTCCTAACGGCAGCGGCATCGTCCAGTGATGGTAGTCGGCGGGCGCAGCGGCGTTGACGCAGGTCGAGGGTCGTTGACTGGCGTAAGACAAACGACCGACACGACGGACAGTCCGGTCACCGGCTGCGGCGACGGTGACGACAACAACGTCGATAGGCGGCGCTCGATATGCAGCTGATGCAACTCCGCGGCTGACGGACAATTTACGAAAGTCCGCCAACAACGGCCGCACAGCGCACGCGGCAGCCGGCCGGCTTACCGCTTCCACATAAAACAGTGTAAAACCCGAATGAATGATCGACGTCCACGACTGGTTGTCGGTGGCTGAGTCGATCGGATATCATCGCGTCCGACGGCCGCATCTTTAGCTTGTGCCGGGAACTGCACGGTTTCTCTGCGTCTGGGAGCGGAGCGGCGGGGCGTCGACTGAGTTAATCTGCTGGTATCGCGCAGCCGAGCGAAGCAACCTTGACACAGAGCTCTATCCGCCCCGTCTGTCTAGACCGGCAGCCTGCGGGCGTGACGCAAGCCAGGTTCGTTACGGCCACAGAGGCAGCGCTCAGCCTCTCACCACTCAATCGCAGAGCGTCCCAGCATATCCTGGTGGCGCTTTCAGTCTCATTATGCCTATTGTCAGTCGGTGTAGCTGTATTATGTAAACTAATTATGTGCAAATCTATACGTATATGATTAACACAGCCTGTCATAAAGTCTTAAGCAGCATAGGCGCCGACTTCATGGGGCCCGAGGGGCTCGATCCCCCCAATATTTGTTTCCCAGGGTTCATGCAGTATGTGAGCCCCCCCCCCAATAATTGGTCACAATTATGCGTATATGACATGAATTGTAATTCTAAAACTGCATGTGCTTAATTCAGAACAAGCGTCGTAATGAGACTGTGTGGTGTGTGCATACTCTCCGGGCCTCCCCACAAAGTGCAAAGGATGCCTCACCAGTCTGCCTACTGCAAAAACCTTCAACAGAAACCGCCTTATTGTACATCCTTGATCACCTTATCAATGCCATTGGCTCCCAACAGGTTTCTGCTCTCGATAAACTAATCTGATTAGATGAATGCTATATAGTCTTCTCACCTTAAACTCTTCCAAAACCGAATTTTTGCTCATTGGTTTACCACGGCAACTTCGTAAAAATCTCTGAAAATTCACTTGTTGCTATAACTACTTCTGCTGGCAATCTTGGCTTAACATTTGATGAACATTTGACTTTCTATGACCAGATTTGCCTTTATTATTTAAAATGCACGAAATTTTGTCAGTTGATTCTCAGGAAAATTATTAAAATTGTTGCCACCAGATGCCAGATTTTAAGGCTAAGATGCACCAAATTTAATTTCGGCTGGGGCTCTGCCCCAGACCCCGCTGGAGGAGCTTACAGCGCTCTTCCTAGCTGGATTTAAGGGGGCCTACTTCTAGGAGGGGGATGGAAGAGAAGGGAAGGGAGGGGAGGGAAGGGGAGCCCCCAATATTTTTCCCAAGTCGGCGCCTATGTTAAGCAGTGATGTAGTCGAGACAAAAATCTTATGGCGAAGGCCAAGACCAAGGTCTCAACCCTCAGGACCCAGGCCAAGGCTAAGCCTAAGGCCTTTAAGCAAACGGCCAGAGCAGAAATCAAGATACGCAAAACGTCTGACAGGCTGATAGGATAGGCAATGAACTAAATCTTGATTCCTTTTTGCTTATAAATTCATTTATTACTAATTATGGATAAATTATTATTAAATTATTATTACAACTGGTATTAATGTATTACCTTGCATGAGTTTGAAGGTGATGCCCAAAAATGTCAATGCAGCTCTCAACGCCAAGGCCAAGACCATAAATAGGCCTATTTGGCGTCGAGACGCCTCGAGGCCAACGTCTGGCCTGGAGGACTACGTCACTGGTCTTGAGTGACAATGTCGAGAAATAATGCACGAGACTGCACTTCGGCTGATCAGCTTAGCAACGACGCGTAAGTGACAAGTAATAGTGATTTGCGCTATGCTATTGTTTTATTTCGCCCCGTCCTGGCGTTGTTTTTGGTCCTCTGTGTTGTTAGCGATGCAACCGTGTTAGTTTGTCACTGTGTTAATTTTTTAGCCGCGAGTGCGTAGTATATACGCGCAGCTAATGAGACCGGTTTGGGAATGTCCGCCTGTCCGTCCGTGATGTTTATGCCATGAAGCCGAACGACGGGGTTTTTCAGTGATATATTTATATCCTATAAGCCAGGGATATAGGTATTTTGCATTAAAGAATAGCGCATATATTCGCACTGTGCAAGGACTTTAACTCGCAATGGACATGTTTTGCTTTTTGCAGGTGTTTTATTCGCGGTGTTAATGATGGCAGGCCATTGGCTGAGGAAAAATGCAAGTTCCGTGCAACAGTGGTTAAAGGCGTTAGTGTTAAAATATTTAGTTGCATTGCTTACGTTTTATTTTTTGACCAATAACTATAACCCTGGCTCCGCTCAACACATCTTCAAAGCGCGAAAGAACTGAACATCCACTTAACAAAGCCGGAAGGCTAAATGCATATACACGGAAATCTCTTCCGGCATATAAACATATCGTGTTTACTAAAAACATTGCACAGTGCATAATGGGTTCTGTGCGAGAAACAGTGCGACTGTGCGACAATCAGTTATGTGGCAGTTACGCCATTCAGCTTGAGCGATTGTTGCGAAGTGGTGACGCAAAGACAATGCTGCGCCAGACATTACTTGCTGACTCTGGCGCCAAGGTAATGACTGACAGGAAGCGCCTAGATAGGCCATCGGCGACTATAGAAACACAGCAGTTGCATTAGCACTGCTAGACAATTATTGGTGTAGTTGCCCGTTCCCAGGCCCTCTTCGCATGCGCCAGTATTATTGCAGTATTATCCATTATTTGAAAAGAGCTGTTAGACCTATTCAAGATAAACAAGAAGCTCAGCTGACGCAGAGACCGCGCGACGCTTCGTGTCATTGAATATTTTGCTAAGTCACTCAAGATCACTCAAGGTCATTTGAAACGACACTGTTGAGTAGTGCGTGTGTAAGTTCCTATTAGTAATCTGTTGAAATTATGTCTGTATTCTGAGATATTCAGCGTCAAAGAATGGCGTGATCTTGACAACGGCGGTAGAGGTCGTTCAAGGTCATTGAAAATGACGCCGTTCGATAGATCATATACGACTTTCTATTAGTCGGCCATTGTAAGTATAGCTTTATGTTGTACCATTTGACGTCGAATAATCGTGACCTTTAAATCTGGGTTGTACCATTTGAAAGCTTGGGCGCAGTTTTCTATTCGCCTTCCATAGTAACTGTGGCCGTATCTTTAACCGTTTATGAGATACTCAGCGTGACAAAATAGCATGACCTTGAAAACTAAGTTTCTGGTCACTGAAAATGGCACCTTTCGATAGACCATATACGACTTTATATCGGTCCGCCATTGTAACTATTGCTTTATGTTGTACCGTTTTTTAGTTATTTGACGTTGAATAATATCATGACCTTGAAATCTGGGTTAGAGGTCACTCAAAGTCATTTAAACTGGTACCATTCGAAAGCTTGGGTGAGGTTTCCTATTCGCGTTTCATAGTAACTATAGCTCTATCTTGCATAATTTCCGAGATAAAGCGAGATATTGGTCGAAATTCGTGATTTTTCTCATACCCCTTCTTGCATTCGGCGCCCCCGTTAAGGGGGTCCCCGTCAAAGTATTTCCATCCTGTTTAGTGTGGAAAAACTAAAATGGTGGATCTAGCCGACGGTAAAAAAATTTTGTGGATATGTAGCGTATAACCGTTTAGACAGAATACCGGCGTGTGACGGGCGGACAGACGGACAGACAGACTATGCCACAGCATAATCTGCGCTATGCATACGCGTCGCGCGGTAAAAACTAAGTTTACTAGTTTGCATAAAATTGCGACACAAATGACAATTATCATCTGACTTTAGTAATACAAACTATTTCGCCATAGAACTTGTAGTTAACAAGATGGTCAGCTGTCGCAGACAGGCCATGCGACTGTGTCTGACGTTAAAACCATGAAATGTAGCTCAGCGATCATTCAAGGTCGTTGTAAATGGTACTATTCGAAAGCTTGGGTACGCTATCCCATTCGCATTCTGTAGCAGCTATAAGCCTATGGCCGTATCTTTCAGCCGTTTCGACACAACACACGAATGTGACAGACACCCAGCCAGACAGCGCACGACATCAAGAGCTATATGCAGCCTCGCTAGGACGCAGCCGAGCGGCAAAAACGCTACAACATGGCACAACTATGTTACACAAATAACCCGATTAACATATAATTTTTGTTATAAAATTGTGTTTGGCATAATACGTGTTAATTTCGAAGAATGTACTAGTGTTTAGCCCAAACATGCCACCACAGACCAGAAAGCGTACCTAAAAAGGCTGTTCAAGTCCCGGCGTGATAGCACAACTCGACAAAAATTTTTCATGTAAAGCGTTGTAACTGTGTAGAATTTTCTTCTATCGTCGACTGTAAGCTTTATTCGCTTGGTTGGTTTTGGATGTCGATTTTCAGAGTACCTTGAGCGTTCATGACGTTCTTTGATTACCAGCCACGATAGCGAAAGCTGGTATTGTTTTCAACGTGTCTGTCTGTCCGTCCGTCTGTCTGTCTGTCTGTAAAGTAAGTAAAGTAAACTGTGGATTTGTATAGCGTATCGTCGCGAACACGCCTCTAATGCGCTACCGCTTCCCCTAAGTCAGCGCTGATCTCCGCTAGCCAGCCACCAGCCAGGCATTCAGCGAACACTGCGAGACCACGAATACAGGCTGATGTATCACGCGATATGCCTGTTTGGGCACGAATTGCTAATTAAAGTCTATTTTGGGGATACTTTCAGTGGCGCCCCCTGGCTTACGGCCCATTTGCGGAACTTAAGAATACCCATTCCTAAACCCCTAGACCACACCCTATGCCGTGCATACCTCAAACCTTTCGGCCGCGAATTGCTAATTAAACCTCAGTGGGCTCCCGGACTTATGTGGCATGTGCGTTTGGTAATATGACACTTGTGTTAGTACTGTTGAATTTTCAGTATAAGGCTTGTCGCACTAACGCTATCGTGAATTTCTTAGTTCAACTTGATTAACACAGTAATCACATAGTAGGCTGTGTTTGTGCCCGCCGCGCATGCTGTCGACCACAGCCGAATGTCGTCTAAAACGATTCGCTAGGTGCCACCACAGTACGGAAGCTGACGCCGCTTAGTTAGAGTTGGCCCTATGCGCAGCAATATGGGACATAAACGGACGATCTGGACGAGTAACGGAAGCGCAAAAATGTCGTAAATTGCTGCACACTAATCACCCATGAAAGCGCAAATAAAATCACCACGATAGCGCAAATGTATTGACATGAAAGCGCAAATACTCTACAAGCTAACAACAACAACAGACAACAGCATCTAGAATCCCATCAGATACACGGCAGACTACGACGACTGTGCGAATTGATAGCCGACACGTTGAAGATAATCTAATCTAGTCTGGAGACCGGCGGAAAAAGTTCGCGTAAGCGAGCGGATTTTTCACGCATCGATCTTGGAAGTGTACGCGACTTTGACAGTGAACTGACAGTAACGTATGTTGCAGCTTGTTGACGAAGTAAAATCTCTACATTATGTAAATGTTAGGATGCGGCGCGTTGAACTCAGCGTTTAGATGTCCATGATAAGATTCAGCTCCATTGGTAGTAACTGGCGCTCCATGTTCTGACGCTTTTCTCGTATGCGTAGAACAGTCGCGCTGGCGTCTACTATCGTCTCAACGTGACAATGAAACCGAAATTCTTCGACAGTTCCGTCTCGTGTTTCAATTCTTGCCTTGCAAGCTTTGTTCGTACAACGCCAGCAAACATTTTTGTCCTTTTTAACATAGTAACGTCTGTACTTATTTGATTTATGTAGAAAACAGCTGACGCTCTTATTCGTTAACGTCTCCATTCAACAGCGATGTAGCCTACTATGCATGCGTACTATGCATGCACCTGTAAACGCGTATCTCAGGTGCATGCAGTTTTGTGACTGCTGCGAACTTAGAATCAATGAACTGTGGAATTGCGCTTCCGCTAATGCGCTTTCAGTGTAGTTTACACTTGCGCATTCACGGTCAATTGTTTGTTGCGGTTTGCGCTTTCCGATATTTGCCACATAAACATGTTAGCCTAAATAAGTCTCTTGAGTCTTGATCGAAGCCGCCAGGTGTCGTTCATTGTCGTCATCATCATCATCATCATAATATTTATTAGAAGTTGACAAACCGCAACTAATTACAAAAAAGGTCATAGATAACAGTCAATAAACGTGTTTATACAACATTCTGAGAATAATATCGCTCTCAGTTAACTGGTCTTTACAACTAGTGTTCTGTTATGAGGTCTTTGTCTTAGATTCTTGTATTTGCCATAGGTAAAAGACTATTCAGCACATGACTGTCGTTATACAGGACTTGAGCGAACAGGTCGTCATCAGCGTCTTCTACAAGTTCAGCCAGCAGGGATAACTGGTTGGAGGGCGAGAGTCCGGATCGAATGCCTCGTCGAATGACAGCTTCTAGTCTTTGTCTGTCAGTGGCAGTAGTGAAGCCCCACCATGCGCTTGATGCGTACGTGAGCTTTGCGATGACAACCGCCCGGTAGATTGTATGGATGGATTCCGTTTGCATGCCGTGTGATCGGAAGATACGTAACGCATGGATAGTTTGAGCGCTTGAAGCTATAATGTTGATATGTTCGGTGACAGACATGTTGCTCGATATTAAATGTTAGCTACTGCACCAATCTCTGTTTCTGAATTACTTGCAGAACTGAACCGGTCCTGCTGGCAGATGGTCACCAACAGGAACGCGTGTTCATGGCGGTTTCGCACTCAGCTGATTCATCGTGTCGCAGTATTGTAGGCTACCTCACATAATCTCATTTTCTTCGGTTGCATCACTTGTGTTCAAATTACAGCTCGTACGCATGTCTGCGAGTGGTCATTCTTTCCACGAACCTCTTGTAATTGGAATCGTCGCCCTCCGTCACTCACTTCAAACCGTCGGTCTTCTCATTTGCACATACACTTCATGATGTTATTCACCAAGGTCAGTAACCTACATCATCTACTCCAGCACTCACGCGTTTTGTCTATTGATGGAACCCCATCGAATGACGAAAGAATGAAAAAAAAAACAGCACAACACTGCATACCGTACAAGTATTTTAAACAATCTCGACTTAGTCAAAAATTCGATTTAGTCAAAAATTCGATATGAAGCTTGTTGTAATTTGTCATTTGCATTTAACTTGCAAACACGACATTGTGATAGTGTAGTATAAGAACCGCTTATTGTGAAGTATGTACGACTGCGTGGATGACTCTCCGATTTGTTTATTGGATGAGTTACTTACTGGCTTGTACTTTTTGTGAGATTTTGATCTGCTTTTAGATGTTTGTGCTCCAGTGCTTGTCCAGAATTTACTGATGCCGGAATGTTCTCGTGTGGTAGCGGAGTCTGCGGATATTTGACGGCTTAAGGCCCGTTTATAGCGACACAACTCAACTCAACTGAACTCAACAGCGTGCAGAACAGTTGACTTATTTTGTAGGTCGTGACGTCATAAACAAAAACACAACTGACTTGGCTGTACGCTGTTCAACTGGGTCAGTTGAGTTCAGTTGAGTTGAGTTGAGTTGAGTTGTGTCGCTATAAAGACCCCTTTCCGTGATCATCGACTTCTGAGCGCAGTGTAAGTGTATTGATAGGATTGTATTTTACGTTGCGTATGGATTGTACTGCATTGTTGTGACGTTATGGCATCATTGTGTACTGCATCGTAAATTAGCAATAAAGGCAATTGTCTGACCCATTGGTGTTAAGTAGCCTTTCTCAGAGTAGGGGGTTACTGGTTAAATTCACTGTGCGTGAGTTGTAGCTCTGTCTGGTGTTATCCAGTAATTAAAGCGGGATGTGTGGGTATTCTGATGCTCAGTTTGTGAGTAGATATTGACTATAGGTCAAATCTAGTTGTCTTAAGGGGTGTTTATAGCGACACAACTCAACTGAACTCAACTGAACTCAACTCGACAGCGTGAACAACAGTTGACTCAGTTTGTAGGTCGTGACGTCATAAACAAAAACACTACTGACTTGGCTGTACGCCATACGTCGCTGTTTAACTGGGTCAGTTGAGTTTAGTTGAGTTGTGTCGCTATAAACACCCCTTTAGCAGTCTAGACCTGTAAGCCGAAGCCGGAGCCGCATAAGCTGAGCCGTAAAATAGTTGAGCCGAGTCGAGCCGGATTTTTGTTGAGCCGAAGCCAAGAAATATCCCAGCCGAGCCAAGAAAAAAATTATGCAATTATTTTCGCCACATCGTCTCAATCGTCTCTGCTTCGTACATGACAACTAGTACGCTAATTTTCTTTCCAGTGAAATAGATTAGCTGTTCTGGTTGTGCACGTTCACTCTTCCAAGTAGAGACTTATAACCAACATTAACTGTGTAGTAATAACAGGTCTCGAGGTGTATGTACGTGAACTGCTAAAGTTCGGCATAGATAAGCGAGTAGTTAATGAGAGTCTTTCTGTGTGTTTCTGTGTTTTAATTCTAAGTAAGTAAACGTTCTTAGTAATATATGGTCTGTTTAGATAACCGGTTTATTAAGTACTTAAATAAGTAAGTTCACTAAGTTGTCTTTAATGGAATCTGTCCCACTCGCAGTGCACAAATGTACAATATGTACTGACATATAGGCAGTATATGAAACAGACAACAAACGGAATGAAAGGACAAGGTTTAGGATATGAACATTTATTTACAAAGTACAGGTAAAAAACACCAAAATACTTGAATTTAACAACAGTCTTTTAAGAAAACTAACAGTCTTTTAAGAAAACTACTTTTATATTTATCAGACTATAGGCGAGGATTGAAGGATAGTCCATGATACCTGCAACAGAAAAGCAGACTGAAAAACTATCAACTTTTAACAATATGAGATGAGCCTTATTTTGCGGCTCGAGCCGGCTAGCCATCCACAAAATTACGAGCCGAGCAGGAAAAACTTGAGCGAGTGACTTACAGGTCTATAGCAGTCACTGTCTAGGACAGTGTATTGTAAGACTGTGTTGAGAGTCAGTTGTAGATCCTATTGTGGGTGGACAGACTGTGTGAGGAGAGGGCTAGTTGTTCTAGATCTTTCTCTGCGGTAGTAGTTGGCGTAGGAACAACCTTGACTGTATTGGACCTAAAGCTTATCTATCTAGTTTCCTATATATTTTGTGTTGTTATCATTGCTCACATTGTATATCTAGATTATTATTATTATGTTATTAGTACATTCCACTTATAGTATAAATTTCTTTTGAAATTTCTGGTTTTGCGATTTTTTAAAATTCACAGTAGTAGATCTTTCACCTCATCGACATCATCATCGTCATACTTATACAAACTCAACTCGCCAATAATAATAATAATAATAATAATAATAATAACCATGACAATGTTTATGACTCGCTGTCATCATGGCAGAGTCATTGCGAGAGTTCACCCGGTTCATTTGATGAATGTAGAATGGCGCCAAGCGGCCGCCGACCCAAGACCAAGCCAGACGACTTAGGCTGTGAGTCCGCCTGTACAGGCTGCCAGAAACTACACCCA
>Ga0209149_1000691_pt1 | contig 14885 bp, 9 predicted proteins | sample WorMetTyACAVOLI2_FD_187423 | JGI IMG/M metagenome (GOLD analysis project Ga0209149, IMG submission 187423) | Marine gutless worms symbiont microbial communities from Max Planck institute for Marine Microbiology, Germany - Olavius algarvensis... ... | reverse complement strand
ATAAGCTTGCTTATTCCGCGTAGATCAACTTTATTTGGACCAGATAAAAATGCAAAGTTGGGGTGAATAAAAAACCTTAAATTAGCATTGCTTATTTGTTCCAAAAAATCTGTTTTTGCTGTGTAGCTTCACGGCGGCATCTACGCTGCGCTGCACGTCATCAACTGACCGTACCTCGACATCGTCTCAGCACTTACGGTCGGCGGGCATTTTCTGTCGCTGGTCCGACGATGTTTAACACTCTGCCTGATGATCTACGAGATCCTGCTGTCAGCACATCAACCTTCAGACAGTCGTTGAAGACTCATCTTTTCTCTTCCTATTAGCACGTTTAGCGCATTAGGGGTGTCTCACGTAATGCGCTTAATAAATGTACGATACTTACTTACTTACTTACTTACTTACTTATTGACTAGTGACGAGGAAGACATCCAGTGTGTGTCCATGCTAAAGGAGGGCATTTTGAGTACAGCTTGTGAACTGACACCGTTGATTAAGTCCATATCTGTTACAATCCATGTGACTTGTTTGACTGTTGCATCTTTAATTACGAAATCATGCCAGCAACGTTGGCATGATCATTTTGCAAGGTAGTGCACTGGCAGATTTCAGGTATGGTGGTAGATTTTATAGTACACGTTGTCATAGCTAATAATTTCTGTCTGCAACAGTGAAAGAATAATTAAAATCGGACAGTATTTGCCAAAGTTATGTTCAAAACATCAGACAGACAGACGGACGGGCGACAGACGCCGATGACCGCCTATAATGCCCCCGCCTCCCCTACGGGGGCGGGGGCATAATAAAAAAAGGTCCAGTTTTTTTGACTCACAGTGTAATAACGTTTAACTTTAATGTTCACAACGATGACAACAACAGCTCCAACGCCGCCAAGACGCCCAGGCAGGCTATACGGACCTGTCGGCTTTGCCGCATTCACGTTATACCTAAACTCCAGTTGAGATGAGACTTAATAAAGCACTGAAAATTACAAAATTAGATGTGTAGGATATTGTAAAAAGTTTACTTACTGAAGCCAAGTGATCCAAACAATATCATCATCATCATCATCATCGTCATCATCATCATCATCCGCTGAAGAGTTCTGACTTTATATGTTATATATATGCCTATTCATTGTAAATAGGACTAATTCACACCGCGTTAAATTTTGGTTGGGAATTGTAAGGGCTCGCTATTCTGTGGCTGGAACACGCCCCGGTTAATGAAACAACTAAGTGTAGCCTCGATATATATATATACTCCTGCTCATATTGTCATTTGTATATGTGTATATACTGTATGGAATTTTATAGGCGAATAAAGTCATAATAATGGTGGTGGTGGTGATGTTGTTGGCGAAATTCGACACAATGTCATGCTATATGCTGGTGCTGAGAATGACATGCGTAATGTCCATACCTGGTAAAACGTTTCGGACAAAATACATTTTGGCGACAAACAAAACAGTCAAACAGTAAAAACCACAAAATGCAGCAATTTACTCAGCAGCAACTTAACACATTGAACCACGAATCCATCACAAAATGTGCTAAAAATGTCCACCAAAGCGTAGCTGACAAAAACAGAGAGAAAGCGACGCCACTGACTGCAGGCATGGTGGCTGCAAAAACTGAATGGTGCAGTTTTCTCAATTGCATGCAACTAACAGTCTGTGTTTCAGTTGCAAGACGTCATAATGTCTCAAGTATATAAGGCTTCGTTGGAAATGAAACTGTCCTGCAGTCGGGAAGTCCTCCAAATTTTATAAAATTTCATCAATCGTGACTAAAATTATGCTAAAAATTGACCGACTTTGTTTTTGTATAGACACAGTGTACATTTTTACACATTATAATGTACTTAATCCGAACTTAAGGGATCTGACACTGTTGCTAATTACATTCAACATCTGAAATTAAAATAATTTTTGTTTGTACGATTGTCTTTCACAAAGGATGAACATAAAAAACTATTCTTGGATAAGTTTTGCGTTTGCGTGTAAATGCTTATTAGTTAAGTTTTTTTGTTATTTTTCTTTGCTATTTATCATCTACCATGTTATTGTGAATAAAAGATTTGCATAAGCGATCGACATGATACAGCAGTGCATGGGAATTAACCTGATGAAGCTGCAGTAATTAGAGACCAGTGATGCTGAAGTCACAACAAGAAAACGGAATGACAGTGTATAATAGTTATATACGTAAATACGTAAATACGAGAGCAAAACTCGCCTGATGCAACACTGCCACTGCCGCACACTATACGTTATAGCGTTAATGTAAGCATGTCTTTCAAATTCAAACATTGTTTCAGAAATTAATAATGTTCTGAATTTAAACTGCATGCATCGACGTCAATTACAGTTCGTTATGAACGGCAATCACCATGCAATGACGGGCTCATGCCGTCGGATGATGCTAACTCGTCGGCATGCGTAGAAGCTACGATGAAATAGGAACAAGAGACGCTTAACGAGTTGCGCATATGCGATGATCGGCGGACAATGAAAGCAGTGTGGTGCGGGACGGGATTGATGTCGACGCATGAAGCTCCACTGAGCCGCAGACCACGCCCAATGTTCTCGCTGTGTGCTGGAACATTGGCCGATCCTGACAGAAGGTCGTGGCCTTTCATTGGCCCGTCAGACGAGGCCGCTTGCTCCCTCTCTTATCGCATCCCGCCGCCGACCGCAGGCCGCCGGCCGGCCCGGCCCTTTTCGACCATGAACATAATTCTCGGTGGCCGGGTGTTAGTGATAGCCGCAAGGCGAGTGAGTGGCACGGCAATGCATGACGCTGGATGGTTGCGTCCGTCCGTCGCCTGATGACGTCGTCCTCTGCTGCTGCTGCTGCTGCTGGTGGTTGTGAATCGTTTTTCGCGACGTCGATTTCGTATTAAGTCGCCGTCGTCAGCGGCTTTGTGAGCTCCCACCATCTGTCACCGAGTCTTTCTTTCCGTCTGTGTCTTCATATCGCTACGTATCCCTGTCTATATCTGTCCACTAATACAGACAGACAGACAGACAGACAGACTGCATGGTGACGTGAGATGTGGCGTGTCATCTGATAGCTTCACATCACACATCCCGCCATATGCATCTGTCTGTGAATTTAAACCGCAGATAAATTAGCCTATAAACGCTTGTAACCAAAAATCGACTTTCATCTTCAGTTATAATATTGCATGTGATGTAACTTGACATACGTTTCGCTCGCTTTAGTGTTGTACACAAAATGAACAGTATGCATATGCATACAGATTTTTATGCGAAAATTCGCCGGATACAGTTAGAGAATTTTTGAGCGTAGCACATACAGCAGTTGTAAAGATGCTCTGTGTTATACCAAAAAGTTAATTCGTCCGACCCTCTAAATGCCTGTCAGTCGCATGTGTGAAAACGGCTCAATAGGCTTCTATCGTCGTTCTGAACTGAACTGAACTTTATTAGAAAATAGTAGCCATGAGGCTAAAGAGAGGTGAAAACAAGATACAGTAATAAAATAATAAAACACAATAATATAAAACAATGATTAATACAATACAATCATAATGATTGGGACTGGATATTGTTAGGTCTGATAGTGAGCTATGGCATACGAGAGAAAGGACTGATACTTTTTTGTTCTGGCGGGGATACGGGGAAATTTTGAGGCTGCTCGTAGGCGAGTGACGGGTAGTTGGTCTCGAGAGGGAGGAAGAAGACTATGTAGAGGGGAAGTAGGCTGTAGAGTGCAATTGAAAAATTTTATTTCTATACCTGGTATAGCCCCATGATTCTCCCATAAATCGGGGCTAAATTCCGATGGCTGCCCTAGAAATATATCTTTTTCTCGGAAATGATAGAGTTACAGTGGATGGGAAATCGTATATGCGGACTTTCGATTGGTATAAAATTTCGATGACCTTGAATGACCTTCAACGACCGAATCGCACCAATTTGCCAATCGATGCATGACAATGCGGTGCAAAGCGGCAAAAGAATGGTGGAATAGCCAGACTCGCAATAATTGTTTCTTCACTGACTACGACAAAAACTGGAGCGTTTAGTTTCGTTTTTTATGCTAAAAGTAGTTGACTTTGTTTTGTAGACGAGCTGTAGAGCGCATCGTTATTCGCACCCCTAATACGTACACTAAACGCACTACGTCGAAAACAAAAAAAAACGTTTCAGAGCGCGCATGAAACTGTATTTACGTGTGTGAGATTGTGAGACGAACAATCGCGCTCATGAATAAGCATTGACTTTGCAGTATAAATAAGTAAAACAGCAAACTATACTGGACGACGTCGACGTGCGCATAAATATATTTGTGAACAAGCTGTGCGGCTATGTGGCCGCCACAATATGCCCCCGCCCCTGCTGCAGGACCGTAGGCCAATTTCGGGCCAATTTGTGGTCCGGGGGCAAGAAGTGCCCACGGCCGTGCCAAATTTGAAGATCGTAGCTTTATCCGTTTGCGAAATATTGGCACATTTCGCTGCGCAGCACTAATTGACCCCGTGAACTTGACTTTTGACCTTTTGACCTTGAAGTCGGTGTGGGAGTCGCATGGGGTACCCCTGTGCAAAGTTTCGTCTTCCTAGGCCTTTTGGTTTTCGAGTTAGAGCCGATGTACGCGACATCAGACAGACAGACGGACGACGGACGCCGATCACCGCTTAATGCCCCCGCCCCCCCGCCCTACGGGTCGGGGGCATAATAACTGACTAAATATACTGAAAAGTAACTTTATGACTTCAAACAATTGTGCACTGACTATTTTTACAGTGAGCTATAGTTAGGCATAAATTGTGGAATTTTCCCATATCATAGACGGCGTCAACTGTGTCGACTCAACATCTTCGATATGCCTGTCCTTTTCCATGAGACGCTTTTTCAGCAATGCACGAGACCATTCTGTACCTTTTCTTGCAACTCTACGTCGTCGTCGACGTCTAATAATCGCGACAGCCGCAAGCATCATTGCTTTACTTTGTCATTCATATATTTTTTCATTGTCATATCTGACGTCATTATACTTAAGCTCCGCCCCAAGCCATGTTCGATGACACGAGTCGGTACGACATGAAGAGCAGCCGCTCGTCGGACTCGGACATTAGAGACGACGAACTGGCTGCACAGTGTAAACACGGCATAAGTGCTGAGTCTCTATAGCGCTAGCGCGGTACGACAAGACGGCGGTGTAGATGTTGCCATGATGTGACGTCACAGACAGGTGCGCAGAAGTCGATTTCCCGCTCCTCCCTTTTCACGCTGCCTATCCCTAAAATTAAAAACTGACGACATTTCTAAATAATATGGAGTGTCGCGCGATTTCTCTGCGACAGCTGAGTTTTTGGTATTTGTGTATCCACTAAAGCTGTCCGCACATCCAACTGCAACAAAAGTTTGTTGTAGGGCCTATTGCAGTTTCCTTGTAATTGTATTGCAACTGTGCGGACCGCTTACGTGTAACAGAATTGCGTTTCCAGGCTGCTGCTTCTGCTGCTGCTGCTGCCGACACGTCACACACTTCCCATCAGCTTCAGAGTCAAATCACCGGACGTAGGCAGCAAATGAATGGTTGATGGGTGACGGAAGATGGGGAGGCAGTGGGAAACACGCTCATTTACTGACCAATATTAGCCAATATGGCCACTCCTCTACCCCTCCCCTCGTCTCCTCGGCCACGTCAGCCAGCGTCTGGTAGGCCGCTGATACGGGCACTGAGCGTCACAGATAGCAACGTCTAGCGTCAATGATGGCTGCTTGTAACGCGCATGCGCGGTAGAATGCACTTCCGGCGCCGACCGGAATTCGCTTACATTACACGGCGCATGCGCACATACATTTACCGATATTCCACACTATTTTCGTCACTGGTGGTGTAACGTATGACCGCCGTCAAATAGATTCCACTCGGCTGCACTCGGCATGAAACATATGAAAATATACTGCCGCCGAGGTCAAAGTTCATCGTTGTATGCTTATTCCACGAATAACTAGGTTTACGACGTTGAATAACGTTAATAATTCTCCGTATTACGACCGCCGTGTGACCGTCGACATGCTAGTTGAAAGTGAAACTGGCGCGGGCCTGGGTCACGTGCACAGCCGCGGCATCCCTGAAGTATTCTTCACTGGAACACACCGGCCGGGCAGTGGTATACGTGGTGTGTGGCCTGTAACAATGTCACTAGCCTATGATTTAACGTCACGACGTTCTGTATATTGTGCGGTGCCGCTACTGTGTGGACTGCGTCGATAAAGCTTGTCGGCGTAGACATTTCGCAACGAGGGGGGGAATCCCCAAGAACGTTTGGGGGCATCAGCGCAAAATACCACATCTAGACTTTTCCGTTAGTTTACTGTGTACGCGCTCGAAACCTGACATCGTATCGACTTCGACGTCGTATGAGTTTTAGCAATTTTAGGGTTTTTAGTTTATCCACTTTTTGCCTACATAAAAAACAACAATTTTATATTTCACTTTCAGGTGTAAAATCTGACTGTTTTGGTTTAGTTTCCATTATACGCATCTGCTGAAAGCCTCAACATGGCTGCCTCCGATATTTTCTAGCAGGTTTACGCCCATGGCAGTGGCTATTGATACGACAGTCGTTGATGCGGATGCGGGTGCCGTACTGGTAGGCAGTGACCCTATGCGACCCGAGCCGAGCGCAGACCTGACGGCCAGTGGACGGGGCCAGCGAGAAGGCGCTCGTACAGCGACGGTCTCCGTCGTGGTCCAGTGTAATACTGTAATCTGTCGCGTCTCGATGAACCGAAGACATCGCGGTCCAGTCAGCTAAGTCAGCCCGACGCCGCCTTTATACTCACCGGCACCAGTGTTACGAAAAAACACTGGTTTTCTTGCATAACTCTTAGAACAAGAAACTTAGCTATTGCAAACAGATCGCGTGTCAGCTGCGCACACAATACGTCCAGGGCACCATGACCTTGAAATCTGGGTTAGAGGTCACTCAAAGGCATTGGAAATGGTACCATTCGATAGATCGCGTACGAGTTCCTCCTAGTGTTTGGCGCTATCTTGTGTCGTTTACGACCTATGGCGACTTATTGGTCGAAAATCGCGAAATTTTTATACCCACCTGTATTTAGCGCTCCCACAGGGGGTGATCACGTCGGAATTTCGCGACAGTGTTTATAAAACTAGAATAATTTGGTGGTGAAGAATGACGACGTTAAGTCGTTTCGATAGAAGACCGGAACGCGACGGACAGACGGACGGACGGACGGACGGACGGACGGACAGACAGAATTGCTACATCGATATCGCGCGTCGTGCTGACGCGCGATAAAAAATAACCAATTTTAGGGAAAAGTAAGACATTATAGCTGAGAAAGTGTTGCTTCTATACTCATATAAATATAATTGGTCTCTTCGTTAAATGTTCTTTGTAAGCCAGCATAGAGGGCATTGTTTTGAAACTCATTAAAAGGCTGTGATCGTGAATGACTGATTAAAAATTATGGAGCAAAACGCTTCCTCGATATATTTCTGGACAGTAGATTAAGCCTTGATGGGGTAAAGACACCGATCAAACAAAAAGCTGTTCTGTCGCAATGAGGCCGCGCGATGCTTCATGTCTGTCTGTATAGCTTCATAGTACCTCGAACGCAGTCTTTTATTATACTTCAGTTTCAGATTTACCAGCGCGTACAATTACATTCTGTTCTGTTCTCTTCGGCCTCCCTACAGAGGCTTGCAATGCTGTCATAAACAAGATTCACTGATGCGTGCATGGCGCTTCGTCGTCCGTCAGCCACGATAAACAAACGCCGCCGCTTAATGCTATAATCTCACGCCACGCCCGAGATGTTGATAACACTCGACGCTCCAGCAGTCGTCGATCCCAAAGATCCAAAAGATGTCAGATATTGGTCGAAATTCGCGATTTTTACCCCAGATACAGGGGCCCTATCTGGGGTAAAAATAGGGGTCCCAGTCGGAATATTGACATAATGTTTATTGTTTGGTATGGAAGAATTAGAATAGTTGGTCTACCAAATGGTGAAATTTTTTGAAGATAAGATTACTCGTCTTGATGCAATACACGAACGTGACAGACAGCAAGACGGACGGACGGACAGACAGACACCGCACGATGGCATAAGCCGCGCTTATGCATAGCGTCGCGCAGCAAAAATCAGTGCGAGATCTTAAACTTTGTTGATAATTCTATGGACATGGGGCACTGTCGACCACAACCCAGACATACGTCACTCGATGAGACGCGTGTCGTTAGCGAGCTGGTTATTCCGACACTTTTTGGTTTTTCCTGCATGGAAGAACCAAAAACAACTCTGTACTAGTCGACACTGTCCAGTGTTTCTAACGTTTCCATCAACTACCAACATTTTGCGTTTGTCGCTACTACTTTCTATACACTTTCGCCACCGCATCATCATCATCACCATCATCATAACTGATTAAGCTAAATGAAAGTTTACAATTAACAGAGATAGCGCGTCCTTGTAGAACTAACTGAAATCTTGCCAAAATCGACACTGAATGTGCATGGTTACGTGTCTAAACGTGCACGATGAGAATGCAGGAACAGTGAATGCATTTCTCTGTATACAAGAAGCTCAGCTGCCGCAGAGAGACCGAGCGACGCTTCATGTCATTGAATATTTCGCTAAGTGACTCAAGTTCACTCAAGGTCATTCGAGATGACACCCTTGAGTAGGGCATGTGTAAATCTCTATTAGTATTCCATTGAAACTGTCTGTATCTCTTACTTTTTCTGAGACAAAGCGAGATATTGGTAGAAAATCGCGATTTTTCATGCCCCCTGTATTCGACGACCCCGTCAGAGGGGTCCCAGTATAGAACATTTCGGTACCGTTTGGTGTGGAAAAACTAGAGTGGCGTGGATACACAGTGGTGAAAAAAGTTTGAGGATATGTTTAGTCATTTCGTCAGAATTCCGGCGTGTGACGGACAGACAGACACTTGCGGTGGCATAGTCCGCGCTATGTATAGCATCGTGCGGTAAAAATGTGCAAGAAAAACCCAGAACTTAAATGATGGCGCAACCTGCAGAGTTAAAATCTACAGGAGGCAACTTCAGGAGCAGGATCGAGGCGCCGCAGGCGCCGAGGACATCAGAAGGTGAGGCGTTTCCTCTGCACACAAGACCAGGGGTTGGGGAAAGGGCTGCGCACTACCCAGGATTTTTTAAATTTTTATCTCGAAATGTGGTGTTTTGGTGGATTCTGAGATACTAACTTTACAGTTCGGTAAGTGAGCGTGTGCAACGTGTTTCCACGTTAATTACTTTCAGTGTGTCTTCGATTGCAGTCTGCAGAAGTTAAGAGAAATAACTACAAGAAACTCATCAATAGATGAGATACGAACGTTACGTTGTATCATTTTACTGTGATGTTTAATCCAGCATTTCATGCTGCAATACTCAATAAACCATTGATTGATTGACTGCCTCGTGGCTACGCTTATGCGAACGTTGTGCTAACTTCCAACTTCTCGGTATTGCTGCATAGTCTGTCCGAGCGCTTGGTGCAATGTGTACATGTGTGTTCTGCGGTGGACGTGGATGGCAGCCTCGCATGTCAGTGGTGATTAGAACGATTCGCTGCGAAGATGCAAATGTCACCGACATACAGATGTTTGCTGGCAGAACTATAACGCCATGACCACCTAGCTCTGTATGACGTCCGTCCGTCTGAGAGGGTAGAGGCTACGTCGTGTCATGTCACGTCGCAATGTGACCTCCACCTCCCGCTGTCCTGCCACAGTTCCACCACATCTCAGCCGCCGCGGCGCTGTATGGCGCGGTCGTGGCCAGTGTTCTGCCGTGTTAAAGCGATCAGCACTGACGCAATTACTAACGCGTTGCTGCAGCAGCAGTAGCTGCTGTGGTAGACCGAGTCGAGTTGGTTCGAATTAGTCGGCGCGAGGCCGTGTTAGCGGTCATGTCACAGGCCGCTGAGGGTCACCCCGTACCCGGCGAGCCTCCCGCTGGCCGGCCCGGTCCGACCTCCGTCAGTCCTTCTCGGTGATGACAGCCCCCTGCCGCAACCGAACCATAAATTGTTGAGCTGGTTATGGGTTGCTGCAGACGCTACACCTCCCACTAGTGCCTCCTACCAGACGAGACGAGACCAGACACCACACCTTGGCGGGCGCACACGCAGCAAACTCTTTACCGATGTCGCGAGGTGTCGACAAGACGAAGACGAAATTGTCCGTAGAATCTGCAGCAGTTTAACTCGTAACATCCACTTGTCTGTCGGTGCCTGATTTCGTCGTTATGGACTGTATAGCTGCTGTATTAAATATATGCCCCTATATGCATTCTTGCATGAAATAACGAGCAAAATATACGCACTGCATACGCTTCTTGAGCTCGTGACCCGTTGAGGCCAGTAATAATCTTCTCTACTCGTCTCTGTCGCCGCTGGCAGTATGCAGCCTCACTAATCTATCATGTCGTCCGTCGTCGGACCATTTTTCTTGCCAGTCTTGCACGAGGCCAATCACGTTCCACCATTCCCAGCGTCAACTAATCGTTGTGTGGTACAGCAGTCGTTGATCGTTCAGCCTATCTTTTTTGCTTTCTCTGCAGGTCGACCACGGCACAGACTGTGTTTCTGTGATAATCTTGTTGCTGACTGTCGTGTCTTTGCAGAACATTTTTTCATTACTCATCTCAAGTCACGTGACGGCCGTGTCGTCACTGGCAGCCGTGTGGCTTCTCTGCGACAGCACAGCTTCTTGCTCAACTAACTACATCGGAAACATTGAATATTCAACGAAATTTACATGTTCTGGTTTAAAAATAAAAAAAACAGTTTGGTGAAGTTACACTGTGTTCACAGAAACAATTCCTTTGTTTCTTAAATAACTCCGACAAAAAATTAATAAAGTTTAATGAAAATTTCAGACATTATAGCTGAATAATGCTGATTCTAGTCATTTAAAACAATTAATCTATTTTTAAATATTCTTTGTCAACAGCAGTGTAAAATGAACGCCAGTAATTGTGTTGTTGCAGCAACGGATTTTACTGTGAATGAGTAAAAATTGGAGCAAAATGCTTGTTTAAGACGTTTCCTGACAGAAGATTGAACTTTGGTGCATGGCTAACAGCACTGATCCGAGAAAATGACAGCAGTAACAGCGTTGCCCACGTTCACGTATAGGCTATTAGGCCTATTCGTCTTTATTCACCATAACGGTAGTAGGCCTACGATATGATATAAAATAACTTAACTAATAAACTTAACTAAGTGCAGCAAAAATACGTAATGTCACAAAAACGTAATAAATTTTTCAAAGCGCTGTTTCAATAATGTGCTTGGTAGGTCACAGCCAAACAGTTTTTGACAGCAGTTCACAATTTCCATATTTGATGTTTTAAACAACTTCATAAAACATCTATATAAAGTCCAGTGACTGCATTGATTTTTTGTCCAAGTTGCATACATCCAGAGCATACAGCAAATAGGCAAACATTTTTGCTTTAAAAGTTGAACCATAACTTCCTCAGAAGCCAGTCTACCGGCGGTAACGGGTGGTCTGCACCCATTGCTGGACATCGCACCGAAGCACCGAAGAACCGATTTTGGCAAAGATACCATTTGCTGCACGATAGAAAGAGGGCTTAGCTTTGTCGATAGAACACTTGAATTTTGCAGCGCGGATAATAACAACACCAAGATAGCGAATTACGTCTGCCCAAAGAAGCTCACCTCCATCACACATAGTTATCTTAGCACACATTTCATCATGTCGTGTATGATCTCAATATTTTAACTATCTCAATATCTTCAGCGGTAAATCCGATTGCTGCAACAACACTTTGCTGACGTTCACTTTACACTGCTGCTATCAAAGAATATTTCTATTCGGACGTAGAATCATATTCCCTCAGTTGTATTTTCTGAAATATTCCTTCGAATTCATTAATTTTTCAATGAGTTATTAAAGAAAACAAAATGGGGTGTTTTTTGTTAACACACGGTATAAATGAATCGAACCGTCTTATAATAAGACATCATACAAGAGCTTTAGCTATTGCAAACAGATCGCGCGTCAGCTGCGCACACAATACGTTGAGGGCATCTATAGGCCTAAATATTACACCGTGACCTTGAAATCTAGGTTAAGGGTCACTCAAGGTCACTGGAAACGAAACCCTTGGATAGATCATACACGACTCAGTCTGAGTCAAGTTATTTGACGTTGAATATTATCGTGACCTTAAAATGTGGGTTAGAGGTCATTCAAGGTAATTGAAAGTAGTACTATTTGAAAGCTTGGTACGGTTTCCTATTCGCCCTCCATAGTAACTATGGCCTTATCTTTAGCCATTTCGGAGATATTCAGCGTCGAAGAATGGCCTGACCTTGAAATCTGGGTTTGGGGTCGTTCAAGGTCATTTAAAATGGCCCGGTTCGATGGACCATGTATGACTTTCTATTAGTCCACCAATGTCACTATAGCTCTATCTTGTACCATTTGCGAGTTATTTGACGTTCAATAATATCGTGACCTTGGAATCTGGCTTAGAGGTCACTCAAGGTCATTGAAACCGGCGCCATTCAAAAGCTTGGTTTCGGTTTCCTATTCGTTTTCCATAGTAACTATGGCCCTATCTTAGCCGTTTGTGAGATATTTAGCGTAAAAGAGTGGGGTGACCTTGAAAACAGGGTTAGATTCGTTGAAGGTCATTGGAAATGGCACCATTTGATAGATCGCATACGAGTTCCTAATCCTATTCGTCTTCCATAGTAACTATGACGCTATCTTGTATCGTCTGCGAGATATAGCGACTTATTGGTAGAAAATCGCGAAATTTTTATACCCCACCCGTATTTATCGCCCCTGTAGGGGGTGACCCGTCGGAATTTCATGAAGATGTTTGATGCTGATAAAACTAGAATGATTGGGCGTATGGTGAAAAAACTATGACGATATGTTAAGCCGTTTTCATCTGATACCAGAACGTCACGGACAGACGGGCGGACAGACAGACGGACGGACGGACGGACAGACAGATTGGCTCGCGCGTCAGTGTGCGGACGCGCGATAAAAATCGAGGCTTATAAACAGGGGCAAATAAAGGAAAAACAGTCGGGATAGATGACATCAGGATTTGATCCGGGACTCTAAGCCGCTGAAGAACATTTTTGTGCGCACCAGCTCTGAGCTTGGCGACTGCGAGTATGGTCGTAGACAAAACAAGACAGCATTGTTCACAGACAATGCCGCTGCACGCCAATTAGCAGTCACATCGCGGCAGATCGTATGACGCTCCGAGTGACTGGTAGGCGTCGCGTGTGTTTAACCGAAAACGACTTTGAAGACTGCAAGATTCTCGGATGAAATGACTGATGTTTATGGTTGCAGCAGCTGACACGTAATTCATCATCATCTGTGCCATCATCTTCGCTGTGTGGTATCATTGCACGGCAGCTCTTACGCAGGTGTGAAGTTATCCCGCATGACTGCTGCTGTTCGCTTGCTATTTAGCGACGTACGCCCATTTCAGTCGTCTATTTAACAACAGCATTAACAATATAAGTGCGTCAGCAAGATACAAGCCCACCATGCGCCTGCATGGCTTAGAGACACTTGAAAATTATGTCTAACACCCAATATTTTGGGATGTTCTCTAGCTCAGACCGCGATTAACTTTTCTACTTAAAAGTTGTTTTTATGCTATGCCCTAAATCCAAGCTATACACGAAATTTGAAGTCACTATCTACTATATGGTTGCAAAAATAAGTACTAAATTTGTGGTAAATCCACCTTGCGGTGATCCAAACCAGTATGTTAATTTTACGCAGACATGTTTCCTATCCACTTGCAACTGATGGGGCTACAGTGACTACTAAGAGCATCAACTCTTAAGTAATCCCATTCGATCTACTGATGGGGCTACAGTGACTACTAAGAGCATCAACTCTTAAGTAATCCCATTCGATCTAAACGGTTTCCAAGTACATTTTTGGGGCAAATCCGCCCAAAGTAGCGCACGGATCTTAGTTACTTTTTGTTCGACCCCGTGCGCCAAATTTGGTATCAAATTTGTTTTGGATTTGCTATAACCCTTCGCAGTGCGGAACTACGATATCGTCTGATGTTGAACGCAGATGGAGCCAGTTTGGTTTTTTGCCCGTCATTCATGTTAGGGGGCACTTCAAGAAAATCGACATAGCAGGTCTTCTATTGTCGCTAAAGACACGTCATGTGGATAAGTTTCGGGAATGTGGGTTGACAGACGACGGAAAAGGTGCGTTGAGAAAAAGAAAACAAAAGAAGCTCAGCTGTCACAGAGAGACCGCGCGATGCTTCATGTCATTGAATATTTCGCTAAGTCACTCGAGGTCACTCAAGATCATTCGAAATGACATCCTTGAGTAAGGCGTGTGAAAGTCTCAATTAGTATTTCATTGTAACTATGTATGTAGGCCTATCTCATACCGTTTCTGAGATACTTAGCGGCAAATAATGGCGTGGTCTTGAAATCTGGGTTATCGCTTATGGGTCATTAAGTAAGTAAGTAATAGCGAATTTATAATAGCGCGTTTATGTGATCACACCCCAAACGCGCTCAATACGAAATCAGTACTGAGAAAAGAGATAAGACTTAAGATGGCGTTGAGTGGCTCAGACCCTGACTTAGCGAAATATTCAATGACACGAAGTATTGCGCGGTCTCTCTGCGACAGCTGAGCTTCTTGTTTTTGTATGTTGCAACGAGGGCGCGGAAAATGCAGTCACTCACTCACTGCTGCGCTTGACCAGCTGAGGGTCGTAGCGTCCTCCACATCGAACGATCCTGGCCCGCGATCCAGGCAGCACCAACAGATAGGCCAACGTCTTCTTCCACTTGCTGCAGCCAA
>Ga0209149_1000690_pt1 | contig 14892 bp, 11 predicted proteins | sample WorMetTyACAVOLI2_FD_187423 | JGI IMG/M metagenome (GOLD analysis project Ga0209149, IMG submission 187423) | Marine gutless worms symbiont microbial communities from Max Planck institute for Marine Microbiology, Germany - Olavius algarvensis... ... | reverse complement strand
CCAGGAATTCAATGGTACAACTTTCGACCCCCTGGGGTGACCCCTAACCGGGGAATGGGCCCCCCGTGAGGCGCTTTTTGTCAAATTACTTTGACCTCTTGTTTTATTAGTTGAGTGTGAATGTCATAAATTTGTGTAATTGCACAGCTTTGCATGTCATAGAGTGTTGCCTGTTATCACAACTGCTAAGTATACTGCTGTGCCAACAGGCCGTATTGTTAAGCGCCTCACTTTACTTTAGTAAAAGAGGCGCTTATTGAGATAGGCTGTGTCGTGATGTCGTTGGTCGTTGGTTGTTGGTTGTCACTTGCGTGCACTGTGGCCAAACGGTGCATCCTAGGCCTATAGTTACAATGGAACACTAATAGGAAACCCTACCCCAGGAATTCAGTGGTACAACTTTCGACCCCCTGGGGTGACCCCTAACTGGGGAATGGGCCCCCCGTGAGGCGCTTTTTGTCAAATTACTTTGACCTCTCGTTCCATTAGTAATTGAATACCACATCTTTGTTCTGTCAGTCGTTATCAGCTTATTGCTTTCATGTGATTTATATGCTGACTGTACATTAAAAAGTGGACCAGACAATAATGTCTTTATAACCAGTGATGTCTGTCTGTAGACCTTTTACCTTAGCCACAAGTAACAAGAACTTAGCTATTGCAAACAGATCACGCGTCAGCTGCGTACACAATACGTCGAGGGCATCTATAGGTCTCATTACCCATGACTTTGAAATCTAGGTTAAGGGTCACTCAAGGTCACTGGAAACGGAACCATTGGATAGATCATACACGACTTACTATTAGTCAAGTTATTTGACATTGAATATTAGAGTGACCTTGAAATGTGGGTTAGAGGTCACTCAAGCACTCAAAATAGTACCATTTGAAAGATTGAGTATGGTTTCCTATTCGCCTTCCATAGTAACTATGGCCGTATCTTTAGCCATTTCGCAGATATTCAGCATTAAAGAATGGCCTGACCTTGAAATATGGGTTTGGGGTCATTCAAGGTCATTTAAAATGGTGCGGTTCGATAGACCATGTACGACTTTCTATTGGCCCGCCATTGTAACTATAGCTTCATCTTGTACCATTTTCCAGTTATATGACGTTGAATAATATTGTGACCTTGAAATCTGGCTTAGAGGTCACTCAAGGTCATTGAAACTGGTGCCATTCGAAAGCTTGGATGCGGTTTCCTATTCGCCTTCTATAGTCACTATGGCCGTATCTGTAGTCGTTTGTGAGCTATTCAGCATCAAAGCATGTTATCTTGGAAACTGGGTTAGGTGTCGTTCAAGGTCATTGAAAATGGCGCCGTTCGATAGACCATATGCGACTTTCTATTGGTCAGCCATTGTAATATAGCTCTATCTTGTACCATTTTCGAGTTTTTTTACGTCGAATAATATTGTGACATTGAAATCGGGGTTAGAGGTCACTCAGTGTCATTGAAACTGGTGCCATTCGAAAGCTTTGGTGCGGTTTCCTATTCGCCTTCTATAGTAACTGGCCGTATCTGTAGCCGTTTGTGAGGTATTGAGTATCAAAGAATGGCGTGATCTTGAAAACCTGGTTAGGGGTTGTTCAAGATCATTGAAAATGGCGCCGTATGATAGACCATATGCGACTTTCTATCGGTCAGCCATTGTAAATATAGCTCTATCTTGTACCATTTTTCGAGTTATTTGACGTTGAATATTATCGTGACCTTGAAATCTGGGTTAAAGGTCACTTAAGGTCATTGAAATTGGTGCCATTCAAAAGCGTAGGTATGGTTTCCTATTCGCGTTCTATCGTAACTGTGGCGATATCTTGTATCGTTTGCGAGATATAGCGACTTATTGGTAGAAAATCGCAAATTTTTTATACCCCACCTGTATTTAGCACCCCCGCAGGGTGTGACCCCGTCGGAATTTCGTGAAGATGTTTGATGCTGGTTAAACTAGAATGATTCGGCTACTGTATGGTGAAAAAACTGTGACGATATGTTAAGCCGTTTTCATCTGATACCGGAACGTAACGGACAGACGGACGGACAGACTATATCAATATCACGTGTCCATGTGCTGACGCGCGATAAAAATAGGCTCTGATAATGGCATCATTGCGTTTATTACGAAGTCCACTTTAACACTCTTGGATGCTGTTGAAGTAGTGATCTTTGAAAGCTTTTATTATAGCTGCTCGGTAGGGACCTGCGATGCTTCGAGATTCGATTCAAATTCGAATCGGACATCCCGATTCGATTTGATTCGAAAGTGATGGGCTGATTTGAAAATTTTGAATCGCCGCGCCTGCCACATTTGCCGTCGTACCATAAACAACACTCACTGTTCAACAACAAATTTCAGTCGTTTCGGCATTGCTACTGGGATTTATATTGAGTTTAATTAATTCATTACTTGTATTTAGAGCATGCACACTACTGCTAGTAGCCTAGTAGCGATCGCGCAATATTTTTGACGAATCCGCACATCTGTCCTATATGGCAATCAACAAAAATTTAACATTGAAGCTGCAAACGACTATCCGCCATTTCGATTCAAGATTCACTTTGAACAGAAATTTGCAATTCGCAGGTCGCTACTGCTCGGTTTGATTGTTTGTTTGTTGAATGTACAACCAACTGTGAAACTGATGTCAGCTGTGTGTATGGCTGTGTGTGTGTCTGTGTCTGTGTGTAAGGGTGTGTGTGTGTCTGTGTGTATAGGTGTACGTTCCCCACAACGACCAACTAGGACGCACGGATTTTCCCCACAATGCACTTTCCCCACAATGTATCGTTCGTACGTATAGGTGTGTGTGTGTGTGTGTGTGTGTGTGTGTGTAGAAAGACCTGCAAGTCCTTGGCTGTTATCTGCTAGCTTGACCAGTCAGCCGCACTCAGTTCAAGTCATGTGGCTGGCAGACTTTGGTGGCAGAATCAACAAATTCAACATCTATGCAAAGCCAGTTGTGAAAGGTAATTGGTGCTAATTGACTGCTGATGTACACTGAGTTGAGCACTTAATCTACTGAATGATGTCCAGTGATTGTATTGTCAGTATGAACAGTTAAATTGCCAGTATTCTTATCGTGAGAAGATGTTGACTTGTCTATTATTTGTAAAATTAATGTTAAAAACTTCCTAGGAAGTTGTAAAGGCTCAGAATGACACCACTAAAACAGCAAATATCACTTATACCATTTTCGATAGAACACTGGTATAGCCCTTACAAGCGACGGCGTTTTGAAAATCGGTCAGATCAAACGTTCTGTATCTTGCTAATTAAAGATGTTCTGTCTGTAATAGAGAGTGCAAACCTTCGCCGACACCAAAATTTGAAACAAAAGTGATCCGGATTTGAATTCGGATTTTCGGATTAATCTGGATCCAGATGTCCGTCGAATATCCATTCCAAAATTGTGGATACATTCGTCGGCGTCATTCATTTCGCCAAGTTTGGTTGAAATCGGCTGTTGATTGTATGAGAACTGAGAAAACCGAGAAATGCTAACAAATGTCGGAAAATGGCCTATTCCTCAGTGGCGAAGAAAATGAAAAACCGGAATCCATGCGCAGATCCGGATCACCACCAAAAGTCAACCACTTCTAGACCGATTTTCAAAACGCTGTCGCTGAGAGTACTGTCGCTGGTATACGTGATATTTGCTGTTTTAGTGGTGTCATTCTGAGCCCTTACAACTGTAGTTAAACTTCCTATAAAGTTTTTAACATCAATTTTTGCTGTTTTATTACCATTTTTGCTCCGCTATGCTAAGCAAGCACGACCTTAGCCGTCATGCCGTGTCCATCAGTCTGTCTGCCCGTGTGTCTGTCACGTTCGTACATGCATTCTGTCAAAGCGAATAAACATATCTTCAAATTTTTTACCATCGGTAGCCACACCATTCTAATTTTTTTGTACCAAACGTCACAGCAATATTCTGACGGAAACCCCCACCCAATAGGGCGTCGAATGCAAATTGGGGCTGGTGATTTACCCAGACGCCCCCTAGCGGATAAACTTTTACACAGTGAGTGTAACGGCACATCAGCACAAAAAGGCTATTTACTGCCATTCAAGGTTTACACGATGGAGAGTATATTTGAAAATAATTTATAAGACGGTAAAACCATGAATGTAAGATCAAGGCTATTAAGCCAAAATAAAAAACAAATAATGAACAATCATATGAAAACAGTGAAGTCGAAATTTTTACACGGAGTGCTAGTACTCGTAAATGCCTACAAGTGTGCCAAATTTCAACTTCCTAGCTTCATTAGTTACGGAGATATGGAGGGTCCAAAAAAAATTTGGTCCTCAGACGCGCCCTAGCGGGCAAATTATTACATGTAGCCATAATACCTGCAAATGGCTACCAGCATACCAAATTTTAACTTTCTAGATCAATTAGTTTCGGAGATATGAGGGGCTCCCAAAATAAAAAGTGGGAACTCCTGATTTCCCCAGATGCCCCCTAGCGGACAAATTTTTATACCGGGCACTAGTACGCGTAAATGCAACTTCCTAGCTCCATCAGTTACTGGGGTCCCAAAATAAAAACTGGGAGCTGCTGATCACCTCAGACGTCCCCTAGCGGAAAATTTTTGCAACAGGCCATAGTACCTGCATATGCCTACCGGCGTACCAAATTTTAACTTTCTAGCTCAGTTACTTTCGGAGATATCTGGGGGTTTCAAAATAAAAAGCGGGCGCTCCTGATTTCCCCAAACGCCCCCTAATGAACAAATTTTTATACATGGCGCTAGTATGCGTAAATACCTACAAGTTTGCCAAATTTCAGCTTCCTAGCTCCATTAGTTACTGAGATATGGAGGGGGTCCCAAAATAAAAACTGGGAGCTGCTGATCTCCTCAGATGCATCCTAGCGGACAAACATTTACATGTGGCCATAGTACCTGCATACCAAATTTCAACTTTCTAGCTCGATTAGTTTCGGAGATATGAGGGGTGTCCCAAAATAAAAAGTGGGAGCTCCTGATTTCGCCTAACGCCCCCTAGCTGACAAATTTTTATACAGAGCGCTAGTACACATAAATGCCTACAAGTGTGCCAAATTTCAACTTCCTAGCTCCATTAGTTACTGAGATATGGAGGGAGTCCCAAAATAGAAACTGGGAGCTGCTGATCACCTCAGACGCCCCCTGGCGGACAAATTTTTACAGCTGGCCATAGTACCTGCAAATGCCTACCAGCGTACCAAATTTGAACTTTCTAGCTCAATTAGTTTCGAAGATATGAGGGGTGTCCCAAAATAAAAAGTGGCAGCTCCTGATTTCCCCAAACGCACTTTAGCAGACAAATTTTTATACAGGGTGCTAGTATGCATAAATGCCTACAAGTGTGCCAAATTTCAGCTTCCTAGCTCCATTAGTTACTGAGATATGGAGGGGGTCCCAAAATAAAAATTGGGAGATGCTGCTCTCCTCAAACGCCCCCTAACGGACAAATTTTTACAGGTAGCCATAGTACCTGCAAATGCCTACCAGCGTACCAAATTTCAACATTCTAGCTCGATTAGTTTCGGAGTATGAGTGGGGTCTCAAAATAAAAAGTGGGCACTCCTGATTTCCCCAAATGCCCCCTAACGAACAAATTTTTATACAGGGCGTTAGTACGCGTAAATACCTACAATTGTGCCAAATTCCAGCTTCCTAGCTCCATTAGTTACTGAGATATGGAGGGGGTCCCAAAATAAAAACTGGGAGCTGCTGATCTTTTCAGACGCATCCTAGCGGACAAACATTTACATGTGGCCATAGTACCTGCATATGCCTACCAGCGTACCAAATTTCAACTTTTTAGCTCAATTAGTTTCGGAGATATGAGGGGTGTCCCAAAATAAAAAGTGGCAGCTCCTGATTTCCCCTAATGCCCCCTAGCAGACAAATTTTTATACAGGGCACTAGTACGCATAAATGCCTACAATTATGCCAAATTTCAGCTTTCTGGCTCCATTAGTTACTGAGATATGGAGGGGGTCCCAAAATAAAAACTGGGAGCTACTGATCATTTCAGACGTCCCCTAGCGGAAAATTTTTACAACTGGCCATAGTACCAGCATATGCCTACCGGCGTACCAAATTTCAACTTTCTAAGCTTGATTACTTTCGGAGATATGAGGGGGTCCCAAAATAAAAAGTTGGCGCTCCTGATTTCCCCAAATGCCCCCTAACGAACAAATTTTTATACAGGGCGCTAGTACGCATACATGCCTCCAAATGTGTCAAATTTCAACTTCCTAGCTCCATTAGTTACTGAGATATGGAGGGGGTCCCAAAATAAAAACTGGGAGCTGCTGATCTCCTCAGACGCATACTAGCGGACAAACATTTACATGTGGCCATAGTACCTGCATATGCCTACCAGCGTACCAAATTTCAACTTTCTAGCTCGATTAGTTTCGGAGATATGAGGGGTGTCTCAAAATAAAAAGTGGGAGCTTCTGATTTCCTGTAACGCCCCCTAGCGGACAAATTTTTATACAGGGCGCTAGTAATGCCTACAAGTGTGCCAAATTTCAACTTCCTAGCTCCAATAGTTACTGAGATATGGATGGGGTCCCAAAATAATAACTGGGAGCTGCTGATCACCTCAGACGTCCCCTAGTGGAAAATTTTTACAACTGGCCATAGTACCTGCATATGCCTACCGGCGTACCAAATTTCAAGTTTCTAGCTTGATTACTTTCGGAGATGTGAGGGGGTCCCAAAATAAAAAGTTGGCGCTCCTGATTTCCCCAAACGCCCCCTAACGAACAAATTTTTATACAGGGCGCTAGTACGCGTAAATACCTACAATTGTGCCAAATTTCAGCTTCCTAGTTCCATTAGTTACTGAGATATGGAGGGGGTCCCAAAATAAAAACTGGGAGCTGCTGATCTCCTCAGACGCATCCTAGCGGACAAACATTTACATGTGGCCATAGTACCTGCATATGCCTACCAGCGTACCAAATTTCAACTTTCTAGCTCGATTAGTTTCGGAGATATGAGGGGTGTCCGAAAATAAAAAGTGGGAGCTCCTATATGGAGAGAAGTAACCCCTGGAATGACCTTGACCAAATGTGGCGTGTGGGGAGATATGGTGGACATAATCACGTGTGCAGTATATGGTGACTGTCGGTTAAGGGGTGTGGGTGTGGTGAGAGGGGTAAGTTTGTCTTCTCCCATTGACTTGACGCGTCGCCCTTACAACACTGGTCACAGATATTTACTATTGTTTGTGCATTTTGGCAGGTATGTCTGGTACGGACTGTTCACAGGATGTCGTTAACAGTGTTTCAGGTATCAGTTGCTGTTGCTGCTGCAGCCTTCATCATTGTCTACAACACACATATGAGCAGTTCTTACAGATGTCTGTTGGTTTTAGATTTAGTTTTAATTTTGTGTCAGTTTCTTAACTACAGCCAGTTTTTAGGTTTTTTTTGTATATTTTATGGTTTTTAATATTTTCTTTTGGTTGAGTTTGGTTGTGAATACCAGTGTAATTCGTTGCCTCGTCTCCATAATGACTGATTATGTGTGGACTGAGATGCTTATCCTCTCACTCACTTCAGCAGAGATTGTAATGATGATGTGCATCTGCATAGCGTATGTTTTATCACTGTCAGAGTGTGTGTTGTGGATTAGGACTGAGATTTGTTCATTAGACCTTATGTATCCTTGACAATGAGCAATTTCATCGAGGCCTGGCGTTATTTGTCTTATTTGACGTTATTTGAATGGAATAAATCTTAGGAGCATTTTTGGTTGATGAAGGCAGGTGTTATTGGTATTTTTATATTGTTAGGTGGTTTATAGCTCCACTGTAACCAAAGGTCAATGGAGCTGATGGGTTTACTGGGTGCATTGTCGTCTGTCAGTCTCTAATTAAGATTGCGTAAAAATGCAATAGATTTAAGCTGCACTAATAGGTAACCTGTCTTTCCATCAACTTTTGCTTAAACAGTTTCCTCTGTCCTCTTAAGTCTGATTTTGATGAAAGTTGGTAAGAATGATGTGAGGGCAAGGTTCTACAAAGTTACAAAGCGGATTTAGAGTGTTTGCATAAAATATGCTAATTAGGTATATTTTTGAAATCTTACAAAATTCCTGTCTTCTCCCTCAGTTTTTCGTCGTATTTTGATGAAACTTGGTATGAGTGATACGACGGCAATGCGCTACAGAGTTACAGAACATATTTTGAATATGTGCATTAATTATGCTAATTATGTCAAAGGGGCTCACAAACACAGTGGAACTTTTTCAGCAGGGTTCCCACGAGTCCTGATAAGTCCTGAAAACATGAAGAAAGAAAAATCAGGCCCTGAAAATTGCTGAATTTGGACATTGGTCCTGGAAAAGTCTTGAAAAAATGGTGATTTTTGGTCACAATGGTCCTGAAAAAGTAATTCAGCTGGCACGTCAGTTGTGATGCACTAATGAAGCAATTTTGTAAGTATACTTACAATTGCAAGTGCTGCAATTTGTGTTTCTTGTATGCTCATCTGAATTTGGGGTCAAAATGTTGCAATTACTGTTATCAAATTTGTTGTTCGAGGCTGAAAATGGTACTAAAATAGGTCCTGATTTTTTTGGTATCTCCAGTACTGAAAAGTCGTGAAAAAGTCCTGATTTTTTTCCCCGACGTTTGAGTGGGAACCCTGTTTCAGCTAAGAGGCTGTAGTCAAATTTATATTTATAATAAATACCTATTTATATCTCACCCTTTTGTCTGTGAAGAGTATAAACTCCGAAGCTGTAACAACAAATCTGACGTTCCTTAAAATTCCCATAAATTTATGGATGCATCGTGATAGTGCTTTAATTTGCTCTTTTAACAAAAAGTGATACAATGATGATCTAAAAGGTAAAAAAGGAGCGTATAGTTCTTCGTAAAATTCACCTCAGAACTACGGGACATCACTTGTCAATAGGATCACACAGTATTACCTGCCACCCGACAGTGGTGACCGCCCCGCCTTCACCCCAACCGGGCAGGTTGGTACTCGATTTATCGACCCCGTAAGGATGAAAGGCTGAGTTGGCCTAGTTGGCTGGTTACATACCGAAATGGTTTACCCGTCCACAGACAGTCACCCATCTGAGCACTAACTGGGTCTGATATAGCGCAACTACGTTGATCGAAGCCAACGCGTTACCACTAAACCAAACCGCCAACCATATAGTCCACAAATAACTTATATTATGTTGAAACTGTTCAGTGTACATAAACTGAAGTATTCTGTCACGTTTAGCAGTTAAAAAAGAAAACACATTCTAGACGGCACTTACAACCTCAGTGCAAATTCCCAAATCAGAAGTCAAAGGTTCTAAAATACCACCATTTACTGGACTAACCACTGTGATCCATTCTGTAAAGGCCAAACAATGGTTGTTCTTGGGTTATACTAGTAGAAAGACAAACTGGCAAGTATAGTGTGGTATAGCAGGGTTTAACGTCCCACTCAACACATCATAGGTCATTTTGGAGATGATTTTATGGGTCAGATGACCAAACCAACAGTGTCACAGCACTGAAGGACGATGATAAGTCAACCACATCAGGGGCCAATCCCACCAGGCTCAGCTCACTAAAACGTAAAGAGAAGGATGTGAGCAAAGAAAATTTTTTTTAAACATATATACATACACTGTGTGAGTCTCAAACAAAGTAGTACACCAAACTTGTGGTGATAACTTTGTCAATTCTTAACGGATTTTCAAAATTCTTTCACTATTGGAAAGCCAGGTAAATTTCCAACAAAACCCATATAATACTTCCCACTATACTTTCAGTGTGTTGCCGCACTACGCTGCGAAAGTTAGAATTCCGAGTTATAGCATATATGGAAGAAAATACAGACAAAAATGTAACATAATACTGATTTTTGAACACACACCCAATTTCAATGCACTTAACTTAGTTACTTACTTCTTGTTTCAATTTCCGGTTCCTGTTAAATATTCTTTGTAGATAACAGACGATTTTATCTAAACAAGTGTTGTGAACTGAAGCAGCATTTTCTGCATGTTTGGCATGGCACTGACCAGACCATCATTGACAATGCAATCGACGACTGGCATGGACGTCTTCGCGCATGTGGGCAAAAGGCGGACACTTCGAGCAACTATTGTAACAATATTTAGCAGTATGACAAGAGACGTTTCTGTTTTTGTGACACGTTTTTGTGACACGTTTCTGTGTTTGTGACATGATTTTTAGATCGCTTTATTTGGAAATTACCACAGTTTCACACTTCTAACTTTTGCAAGGTAGCATGGCAACATACTGAAGATATGGTGGGAAGTATAACATGGATTTTGTTGTAAATTTACTTGGCTTTCCAACAGTGAAAGAATTTTGAAAATCCGTTAAGAATTGACAAAGTTATCGCCATGAGTTTGGTGTACTACTTTTTTGGGGATACAGTGTATATATAGCACAGTGAAGATCTAAGACACAGAGGCGCTTGGAAGACAGAGAGCTGAAACAACCAAGATCAAAGCCTGATACAGTCAACTGACCTGTAAGAACTGCTCGCACCTTTGCTCACCATTATAGCAGTATATAATACTGTAACACAGAGACAGTTTTATCAATATTCCCCTTCCTCCAAACCAAACTGACAAGATAAATTACAATATCCGATGCTGTACTACAGCAATGAGGTTGTTGAACAGATTAATGTAAATCCACAACAGAAGAAGAATTAACCTTAAGCAGCTTGCTAACGTAAGTTTTTCCAGCACCAGGAAGACCACGTATTATCACAACAATGTGATCTGGTCGACTAAATCGACTGGGCGGCACCAACAGATCATCAACCCGAACTGTCTCTATGCGAGTTTCAGTCGGTGCCGGTCTCGGTGGAGGAGGAATTCTTGGCGGCTCTCCACGAAATCCTCGTATCTCCATTCCACTAGGCACGCCACATCACAATATCATTGTGAACGCATGCGACTACAAACGACGCTGACAAGTAAATACTGGACAAAGAACATACAATTCCATACTGTTTCATATAGATCAGTTCTCACCGATTTCTGAAGTCATCTGTGTCTCTCTCCGGATTGCCAAAGCCAAAATCACGCTCCCGTGGGTGGTCCATATCAAAGCCACCACTTCTCATTGGTGGAAATCGGTCACTCTCACGAGATCTGCCCAACGGACCTACACAAATCAAAACATTAAATGCATGAATAAGCAGTTATAACAAGTGCATGCTTTAAAAACACTAATAAAAAGCTAACAAAAAACAATAATAAAGTACTGAACATTCTACATAGTAAAGTAAAGTAAAGAAAACGTGGATTTGTATAGCGCATCGTCGTGGAGCACCACCTCTAATGCGCTACCGTTTCCCGTAAGTCGGCGCTGATCTCCGCAAGCCAACCCGACAGCCAGGCATCAGCGAACACTGCGAGACCACATGATACGGGTTGGTGCACCACGCGATATGCCTGTTTACTTCCCAACATACTGCAAATTATATTTTCATTACAATACTGATTATGTGTGGAACTGCATCAGTCAGAGAAACGAAATGAACAAGATGACGTAGCCTGATAAGAAACGGAATGGTAAATAGGCCTCTCTATCAGAAGCTAATAACAGAAATAAAACTGGTGTTAAAGGCACTGTCGACGTTATTGAAACATCAATTCAATATCAACGATTGACACCACAAAGGTACTACTACTAGTATGTATGTCCAGAAAACCTGTTTTCGAGAAAATCGCAAAACACGAAGGTCGTATGTCCCATTATGTGGACATATGATATTTTTGCAGTCGACACCGCCACTTACTATTCTTCTTCTTCTTCTCGTATGCGTGTCATGAACCATAACTGGTCAGCCACAAAACAGCATCTTCATCCGCAGAGTGTAGCCGAGATGAGCTGCCATTCAGTTTTGTCAGGGGACAGGATTCGACAATGTGGGACATCGTCTGGGTCTCGCCACAAGGACACAGATCAGTGTCTGTAAGTCGCCATTTCCTTCTGCAGGCACCGCAGTATCCCTGTTCCATGCGAAAACGGTTCAGCAGAGACCACTGTTGCCGAGGGAGGTCAAAACCCGGTTGCCAAATTGTGGGGTCGCACACTAGGTGAGAATTGACCACATGAGCCGACTTCCAGTTATGCCTCCATCGACTTCTGATGTCAAATTGTTGCAAGTCCAGCCACAGTGGCTTCCTGGATGTCAGTCGTAGCAATGGTGGGTTAAGGATATCAGGCTGGATTGGCCATCTGTCATGTTTGACGATTTCCTCCACCAGCTTGTCAGTGGCAGCATTCCTTCGTAGAGCTGGCGGTTCAATGCTGGAGAGCACTGGAAGCCATGGGAGAGGTGTAGAATGGAGGGTACCAGAGATGAGGTGTCTGGCACTTACTATGACTACTACTGACACAAGTAGCTCTGCTATCGCAGAGGCCATGCGATGCTTCGTGTGCGTCAGTAGCATCAATTGTACAATACGCCGAGCACAAGTTCCGCTTCAGATTTATGGCTGTGTACAATTAAATTCTGTTCTCTTCTCTTCATCACGGTCGACCACGCTGGTTGTGCTAAACACAGATTCACTGATGTGTGGCTAGTGTGGTAAACTGCACTGTCCACCATCTCAGTTGTTGTTCGCACTGCAGCAGCCATCGATTGATACCGAGCTGTTCATCCAGAACTGCAATTGTGCCTACTCCACCTGCATTCAACGCCCCCGTTAGGGAAGTCCCCGTCGGAATACTGCCATGACGTTTGATATGGAAATACTAGAATGGTGTGGCTACCTAATGGTGAAAAAATTTTTTAAAATGTTTATTCATTTTTACAGAATTCACAAACGTGACGGATGGATGGACAGACACCGTATAACGGCATAGGCTAACTTGCATAGCATCATGTGGCAAAAATCACAGCATATTTCAACAATGTAAACAAAACACAACCGTCTGTCCGATTACTGGCAATACTCTATGTTACTTTGTCATAAAGAAGTAACGATAGATGGTACAGTAGGTGCCTAGGAATTAAGTCAACGGCCGGACTTAAAAACTTTGTGCAGTAAGTGGAATGGATGGACATAAAGCCTTTGCGCATCCACTAAAGTTCGATAAACTGCTTCAATAGTCATTTTTCTTCATCTATATCTAAAAGTTGGACGTCTGACCGGTCTTACTTAGTACAGTCTGATCGCAGCACACCCGGACCCCATTCACCCGTCTCCCCAGCGGAGCAGAGTGCTCCGCTGGAGAGACGGGTAAATGGGGACGGGGTGCTGATACAGCAGTCTACCACACTGCAGCGGCAGCGCGCATCACAGCAATCTGAAGCAACTTATCATCCCATATCAATTACTCCAGCAGCAGGCAGGACCGCGCGACGCGGTGCGACGCTGCAACATGTGGACTCTGTAGGCATAGGTAGGCCTATGCTTGCATGTTGGCGTGATATAGAGGAGTCTATGCTTTGACACACAGACTCTCTCGCGTTGCATTGCTGTGCACAAGCTACGCACAAGCTACATGTAGGCTATTTGTTCACGTAAATCTGGGCTAGCACCTTTGTCGTTATCCGGAAGGCCTACTGTTCTTGGTCGTCATGTAAGCTTACGTGTATGGAGTCGAACACAAATAACATTAGCTCTGCGGGATTGCATGGTCTTGATCAGCGTCAATACCGTTCTGGGACTTCTGAAGAGGTCGACGTGCATCAGGGGTAGAACGCACTTGGCAGTTGTCGCTATCTGCCGGTTTGAGGCCGAGCCACAATCGCGCGGAGCGCGATTGTGTGTGGCTCGTTTTTATAATGAATTAAAATTTCACATTTTTGTCCAGAGATGGGAAAATGCTCCGGCTATCACACAGTTTCAAAGTCTCAATTTCGTCAAAAAGTGGACATCATACCAGGCCTGTGCTCTCAACTATCGATACATCATTAACCACCGTACAATGCATATACACCATACGATGAGTATAACACCATACGGCAAAAACATACTGTACCTAGGGAAAACATAAGTAAACAAGAAATTCAGAAAAAGTCACATCAGCAAAACACAACTCACTTCTGTCTCGACTGCGATCTTGGCGCCAAGGCGGTGAGCGACTGTGTGGTCGGAAACTCCTACCTTCATAACCAACATCTTCTCCAAATGGCCGGCCTCCGCCTCGGCGCAGATCAGGCGAGTCACGAAACTCGCGTCTAGAGTCGGGACTTCGCTGGCGGTGTTCTCGTAACGGTTCATCATCTGTCCATCGGCGACTTTCATCTCTGCACACGCAAATGTTGCTACATCTAGGATGCCAACAGTATGAAAAACTATCTCAAAGACATTATCACTACCACTACATTACATTATGCTTACTTCTGTGTGTATTTACTTACTATCAACAATTTAACGTGCTGTCAACAAGTATGGCAAATTGGAAAACACCCCTAGCGGACAAGACAACAATTGACAAAACAAACCTCAGACTCCGAGGGCCCTCGTCGTGAGAATCATCGTTCTGTCGGCCATGTCCGTAATCTATTACATGTGCTCCTTCACCAGGTCGTGGCCCAATCCCTGACAACAGGCAACATTCTATTTTAAGCAAGCAGCTAAAAACAACTGATAAGCAACAACTACAATTTCAGACACTACTGGTTGTACTCCCAGGTTTCACTTATCTAGCTAATTTTTGTGATTTTCACAAATTAGACCAAGTGACACAAGTGCTTCCCCAAGAAAGATAAAGGTAATGTCGATTTATTTTTTTGTGCCTTTATCGTGACTAGTTTGCATCTTTCGACAATGCCTGCTAGTCAAGTCCACCCCACTACTTTGGTGATCCCCATTATTCACACCGTGTGTGTGGTGGGCGGAGGTGTTCGGGCAGCAGCGTTCACCTTGACCCT
>Ga0209149_1000689_pt1 | contig 14907 bp, 10 predicted proteins | sample WorMetTyACAVOLI2_FD_187423 | JGI IMG/M metagenome (GOLD analysis project Ga0209149, IMG submission 187423) | Marine gutless worms symbiont microbial communities from Max Planck institute for Marine Microbiology, Germany - Olavius algarvensis... ... | reverse complement strand
TGGGGGGGGGATTTCCGGGAAATCCCCACGGGAAATACCCATAGGTGACGTCATAAAACTACTTTCGATTTTAAACTCTTAAGTTACCTTCTACTGGCGTGTGTAAGTCCCTATTAGTATTCCATTGAAACTATGTATCTCGTACCGTTGCTGAGACAGTCAGCATCAAATAATGGTGTGACCTTAAAATAGGGGGTAAGGGTCGTTCAAGGTCGCTTAATATGGCACCATTTGATAGACCATATACGACTTACTATTGGTCTGCCATTGTAAGTATAGCTCTATCTTTTACTATTTTAGAGTTATTTAACGTTAAATAATACCGTGACCTTGAAATATAACGGTTAGCGGTCACTCAAGATCATTGGAAATGGTACCATTCGAAAGCTTGGGTGCAGTTTCATATTCACCTTCCATAATAACTGTGGCTCTAACTTGCATCATTTCGGTGATAAAACGAGATATTGGTCAAAAATCGCGATTTTTTTCATACCCCCTTGCATTTGACGTCTCCGTTGGGGGGTTCCCGTTATAATATTGTCATAACGTTTTGTACGGAAAACTAGAATGGTGGGGTTCACCACTGACGATAAAAAAATTATTTTGAGGATATGTTCAGCGATGTCGACAGAATGCCAGCGTGTGACGGACAGATAGACGGACGAACAGACATCTTGCGACAGCATTGTCAGCGCTATGCACACGCGTCGCGTCGTAATTAGATCAAATGTGTACAATGAATTTATTATTATATTCACACGTCCTAGCCAGCGATTGCCCGCTCATAGGATTCACAGGTCTGGTGAAATAAAAGCAGACGTGAAATGAAAGCGAGTGTCTCCCATTCCGCAAGGCTGATTGTCTCGCAATCTCGGTGCGCCGGAGCACTGACTTGCTGGAAGATAAAGAACGCGCAACAGAAGTTTCGCAAGGTAGCGTAGTGACATGTTTAAGGTGCGCTGGAAAATATAACAAGAGTCTTGCTGCAAAGTTATTGCACAGTCCGACACTGAAATAATTTTGACAATAAGCTCAGAGAGACGCGCAACGCTCTATGTCGTTTGAAATTTTGTAGTCATTCAAGGTCATTTAAGGTCATTCGAAATTACGCCGTTGAGTGCGTCTGTAAGTTATTATTATATTTTTGTATTATTTCCGCGATAAAGCGACATATTGGTCGAAAATCGCGATTTTTTCATACCTACATGATGGCGTTAGAGACTTCCCGTCGGAATACTGTCATAACGTTTGGTACAGTGTAGAATTTCATAGCAGCAGTAAACCCTAAAAATGCATGATTGAAATGTTTACGTGACCGACATCAATTAAGAACTTTGCTTTATTAAGCTCAGGTCGCATCGTATGTCGGGGGCTTTACGCAATGATGCTTTTCATTTGTTTGTCGGTCTGTTTGTCTGCTATCGCCTGAAATACGTACACAAAAGCGCGGTTGTCTCAATAGCAATTTAGAGCTATGATCTCTATTGACGACAAACAGGAAGTTCTCCGTGGGCTTTTCGAAGAACCCGTCTTCTTTCTACGATGAGTTAGAGCGATAGTAAACCTCGCCCCGTGCTCCAAAGCAAACCTCACCTCATGCCCACAGCAAACCCCCGTGAAAAACTTCACCCCCACGACATTTATGCTAGCGGCGGTGGGGGATTACTCGTGGCCCCCATGAAGGAGCCACACTTGTTTATTTTAATGGCACTTTATCATACACCTCTTAAAATGCACTTTATACACATAGGAAGATATAATGTCAAATTAGGCCTAAATTAGCTATATTTCATTATTTTTTTGAGAAAGCGAAACTAAACTAATGTACTAATTAGTGAGAATACTAATACTAATAATAAAATTTCTATAGCGCCAAAATCAGGAACTAAGACCTGTAATCAGAATAGATTCTTTAAAGAGTTTAGTAACAAGCAACGAGATAAGACCAAGTAGGTTTCACGACTAGCCAACGAGGACATTCCAGGCTCATAATCTTCTATTTTCATCGGACGATTTTCATAGCGCTTCTGTACATAGCTTGCGTTCGGCGGAGACCACGCCCTGTAACACATTACACGGTCCCTCAGTCAATCGGTTTCCATTTGTTCTTCTGACTACAAATGAATGTCTTCGACAATGACACCTAAGTACAAACGCCTATTCTTTTATCGGTCTTATTTGCGGCATGTCAGTGGCATTGCCCTTTGCCTCAATTGCCTAGATTAAAAATTTGTAATAGGGAGCAAGTATCTATAAGCTTTCTGCTTTCACTTGTTCCTATTGTGTCTTATATTACCATGATTACTGTGTATGTTAATTACTGTGCCTGACACAATAAATGGTTTGCTTTTTGATTGATTTTACTGATTGATTGATTAATTATTTTCAAATAAGCAGTGACGTTACAGTAAATGTTTTCTTCGTACACTGTGACAACTGTCAGGAAGTAATGCCGAGTCTGCATGGACAGACAAAAATAGAGAATTACTGTCACACAATGATACGTCACAGGGCAACCCTTATGTAAACATGACTCTAAACATGGCGGCTGTTCAGCAACTTATGCATAAGGAACGTTATAATAAAACGTTTCTTTTATTTACTAGAAACAGCAACTGAATTGACTTAGTAAACGAGTAAACTATTCGCATTGACAACGCACCAGTTTTAATAAACCATTGAGTAAAGTTGCTATATTTTTTGCGCGAAAAAGGCGCAAAAAGCGTTTTCGCCAACTGTAAATATAAACCAATATTAATAATTAATTAATTAATGAACACATAAGTTGACAGGCACGTCACAAGTTGCCGAGCACAGAATTAACCTACTTATTTTCAAGGTATGCACACTGCTGCACACACAAACTGGCCGATAGATACACAGCCTAAAATCTGTCGGTTTCTAGCTTGCGCTTGGCGACTGACGACAAATATTTTTTCTTTAACAAACCTATTTGATGTTGTCAATATTCGTGATAAAATTCTACATATCCGCTAGTAAGTTTACCTGGCTCTTTGTTGTTGAGCGGTTACGAGATTTCCGTCCAACACAGCATCACTGCGACTACCTCGCTCGACGTCTGCAAAACACAGCAGACAGTGAACGCTGTACGTCAACGAGATATAGGAAGAGACCTTGATTTGGCAGACGGGAAACGAGCAGTGCCAACCAGCAACAAGATGCCGGTAATATAGTGGCGGCCAGTGCTACTGCTACTGCTGCTGCTGCTGCGTCCAGGTGAGTAATTCCACGGGTGAGCGAACAGAGCGATCAACGCACAGCCGACCACGTGCACTGATGACACAGTGAAGCCACGATCACTGATAACAGACTGTCAGACCCTCACGACAGACGGACATGCCTTATAACCTGAGTTGCACAAAATCACCGAAAACGATAAAAATATTTAAGAGATGGAACCAGTGGCGTCGCCAAAATTTCACCCAGGAGGAGCACGAACTGTGCTGTGTTCACGAACTGAGGCAGAAATCGCAGAAATGTCTACATACCGGTCAATAAACTGGAAAACGGAACGACTAAGCCAACTTATAAGCAACTGTAAATCTGCCGCTCGGACGGGAAAATGTGTGGTGTCCACTACCAGTCTGCCACTGTCCATTGGAGATATTTGAACTGAATAGAAATTGCAAAATTAGTGTACAAGGCGAGCACGTGTCCCTGGTGCCCAACAGCTGGTGATGCAATTGGACGGGACACATCTAACGACACGCTACACCGAACGTGGACAGCTTCTGACGTAAATAAGAGGCTTTTTAATTAATCAACATAAATATACTAAACGCACCAAAATGAATGCTCTTAAGTCCAATACAGGTAATCAATTTATTACCTGCCACGCCATGCACGAAGTGGGCGTGGCAGCTAATGTCTTGATGTCGAGAACGGTGCACAGTGCACAGTATCCGCACGGTGTCTGCGCGGTATCGTTCCGGCATCTGTCTGCCTGCAACGGCGTGGCGGGTATGTTATGCTTCGCATTACCTTGTTTGCTACATAAAATTTCTGCAAAACGAACAGAAAGTTAGTAACTAAAGATATATAAGTGATGTAACAACCAACATATGAAGTTACAGTTGCTGTTGCATTGTTTGTTTACGTAGTTGTCTTTATTGTCTTCTTGTGTGTAGTGAGTTAGTGCAGGCTTGTGTAATCAATCAATCAATCAAAAAGTGAATTTATATAGCGCGTCTTCAATAAAAAATTCTCAGACGCGCCACCTACACATAAGCACGCTCAAACAACCATGTCTTAAGTCCACGCTTGAACTGTTCCCTGGAAATGTCACTGCTTCGTAGGTTTTGTGGGAGTGAGTTCCATACGGTGGGCCCTGAAACATAAATTAGGCTAACTGTATGTGGTGTTGATGTACTATAGTGACCTTGCGTCTGTCGAAGTTGTAATAAAGAATTACTTACTTACTTACTTACACTAATAAATTACACAATATACATAATTTTGCAAATACTACCGGTATTCATTACTTAGAAATAGCCTAAAATGTCTAGATCGTTTCAAATGAAAGTTGCATGTCAGCAACTTCACGCAAATAGTAAATTCTCGACGCACGCAAGTTAAGTGAAAAAGTCCTGATTTGGCTCTGTCGAGTAATTCTGGGGAGGACATAAGGACCCCAGAGTCCTCTTTCTCCCCGGGATCGAGATCGCCGTCGATGTACTGTATCATTGAAACGAGTACGAACAGAGTGCGAAGTGTCTGCGAATGATAAGCTACAGTGCATACAGTATACGACCACGATACGACCGCCTGCGGCTGCTGACCTCAAGACAACCTTATCCGGACTATAGCGTAGGCATTTCGCCGGCGGTGTTCTGATCCACCTAACACGTTGACTGATGGACCGCATTACAGCAAGGTGCCATATTGACAGCTGACGTCGTCTCGTACGGACGGTTAAATCAAAAAGTACAGGGCCTTGGCCATGGATTCCTCTATAATATAATGTAGCAGTCCATGCCTTAGCACAGAGACGGTTAGCAGACGTGGTTGGCGCTGCATTGCACAGGAGTCCTTTGATGTAGCTGCATCATCATCATAATCGTCATCATCACCAGTCTCCTGCAGCAGCTGCTCTGAATTTCCGAGTGTCACTTATCAATTATCAGGCGGCTGTACTTCGTAAATGTATACTCCACCTTAGATCAGTAATAATAGTAATAAATGTAAAAAAAACTGCGGTTTAGACACGAGTTAACGGCAAATGACACATCTAAAATTGCAAAAATTACAAAAGGTGATTACCCACCAGCACATCGCCTAAATGTCAATGTGCTGTTGATAAAGGTCAAACCAGCCAAATGGACGTAAATGTTACTCAACTCTTGAATTGGTCTTCTAACAACCAGATGAACGTAAATTTCAAGAAGACTAAAAAATGATAATCAACACGTCTCACTGCAATTTTCTGGACAAACTGAGTGTTTCTGACGTTGAGATTGAACGAGTTAATGTTTTTAAACTTGTGGGTGTTCATATTAATCAATCTCTCAAGTGGGACGATCATGTCAGTGCCATATGTAACAAAGCAGCCACACGTATTTATTTTTTGAAACAGCTAAAACGTAGCTCTGTGGACCCTGATGATTTATATCATTTTTACACTACTGGTTTCGTGGCTCAGTGGTAGAACGTCGGTCTCTGACAGGCGAACTTTCGCTGTCCTGCGCTCGACCTGTGGCTGACGGGTGACCACTTAAGTTGGTAAACCGTCCGCTGTAGGTCAGCCAACCAGGCCGACTCAGCCTTTCATCCTTTCGGGGTAGATAAATGAGTAGTAGGCTGCAATTAGATGTCTGCAACCTCAGTCTGGGGATGCGCCATCTGGTGAATGCTTACGAGGTAGAGGCAGGTACGGTGTAATTTGCAGGTTTACACTGTGTGATCCGTACCTGAACGCCTTGAGTGTGAGGTACTACAAAAAGTGCGCTATATAAATACACTTACCTTTACCTTTCTGCCTTTTCTTGGATTTCTGCAGTAGGAACGGTCTGTCTACACTGTATGAAAGGCGTGATTTGTTGGCCAGACAGTTTTTTCAACGTATATTAAATAAAAATAGTTGTCTCAATTATCTGTTGCCTGAAGAGAGATCGGACCATGTCATTGGTAAACTGCGTCACCCGTCCATTTTTAAACTGCCACATGTGCATACTGCTCGTTCTAAGACATCTTTCATTAATTATGCCCTTGATCATTATATATGATTTTATTTAGCTGTTATTTGTAACCTTTTGTACTTTGTGTTGTGTGTTTGTCTATTTTATTTTTTTTAAAATTTTTAATCCAGCCTTCGGGCTGCAATTATCTTTAATAAATTGAGTTGAGTTGAGTTGAGTAATATCACCTCCGCGCGATGCTTCACGTCTGTCAGTAGTTAGCTTCAATAGTATAAAACGTCGAGTGTAGACTTTTATTGTTAGTTGCATAGGCTACATATTTATCACTGCGTACAATTAAATGCTGTTCTGTTGTCTTTGGCGTAACGTTGAAACTTCTTGTCATAAACATTTCGTCGTCATCTCTCGCCATCAACAAACTCTACCGCTTACTACCAGCAGTAAGTGTCGCAACTTGCCACGGTCCGGCGGGGCCGTGTTGATAATACCTAGCCGGTCGCAGCGTTGACAGCACGCAATGAAGCCAGATATTGGCTCAGAATCGCGATTTCTGCCTACCAAATCTGCATTCGACGCCCCCGTTAAGGGGGTTCCCGTTGAAATGTTGCCATGACGTTTGGTACGAAAAAAACTAGAATGTCGTGCCTACCTGATGGTGAAAAATTTAGAAGACATGTTAATTCTTTTCGACAGAATTCACGAACATGGCGGACGGACGGACGCACGCACGGACGGACACCGCATGACGGCTAAGGCCGCGCTTGCATAGCATCGCGCGGCAAAAAATCGCGATTCTCGACGACTATCTGGTCCACCACTGCTGGAAGTAACGTGCCATCAACACTTGGACGCTATGCGTCCGATTGTGTCGATCGTCGACGCGCTATACACAAATGCCTGTCTGCTCTGCCACGCATCAGTGGAGATCTTGTTTATCACAGATGCTGCTGCAAAACACTCAAAAATGCAACATAGGTTGCTTATAATGGACTATCCTGGGCGGCTACCGCCTCATAACTTACATTTTTAAGCGCCTCACTTTACTTTAGTAAAAGAGGCGCTTATTGAGATAGGCTGTGTCGTGACGTCGTTGGTCGTTGGTTGGTTGGTTGTCACGCGCGTGCACTGTGGCCAAACAGTGCACCCTAGGCCTATAGTTACTATGGAACACTAATAGGAAACCCTACCCCAGGAATTCAATGGTACAAATTTCGACCCCCCTGAGGTGACCCCTAACCGGGGAATAGGCCCCCCGTGAGGCGCTTTTTGTCAAATTACTTTGACCTCTTGTTAGAAAGCTGTCGTCGAGCTGCGACTTACCGTTTTCGAGATATTCGCGGTAAAACGGAAAAAATGGTGTCTGAAAGGCCAAAAATGGTCCACCTGAAGCCCTTTTAACCCTGCATTTGGAAACCCATAAAGATATCGCCACCAAAAAGAGAGAAGCATTGTCATGGGACACATCTCTACCAACATGCAAACTTTCAAGCTGATCGCTGTCACCGTCGCCGAGATATCTGACCCGGAACAAAAAACAAGAGTTACAGCAGATGATATAGCCGACAAAACGCATACTAGCGTTGCGTTTGCCGGGTAATAATTAAGTGATATATCCGACAAATAATGAGGTTCTGTCAGTAAGCCTCGATCAGTAACGCCTAGCATTATGCAAATAACACTGTTTACATGTAATTATGGAATTACTGCGAGTGTTTAGAATGAGCTCTTTAGCACAATGGCAGATTGGCCGGATCCGATGAGCTAAACGCTCAGACAGAAGTTTGTTGTCGTAGGAAGAACGTAGGTGTGGTCGACCAGAAATAGTTGAGAGAAGGACACTTGCTTGCGAGTGAGTTATGCCAGTGTGAGTCCGTGCAAACGCTGGTACGCCAGCAGGCTTGGTTTGTAAGTGATTCGTTGTGGAAAGTCTAGATAGTGAAGGGTACACTGCAGCCCATGGCTCGGTTCGGCTTGGCTTCGAGAGTAATCTAATCTACAAGGCTGTCTGTGGTACAATGTAGCGTCGTTAACCCTTTAATGGGCACATTAAAACTGCAGAGCAACGAACCATTATACAGAAGTACGGTGATCGATACACTGGCCGTTGATGAGCGGGCTGTTACATTTGGTACAGCGAGGAGGGGCCTGGGCGGGCTGCGGCTCCGCCCAGTCCCCTCCTTGCTGTACCAAATGTAGGCCTAACAGCCCACCCATCAACGGCCAGTGTACAAACTTCATATTATTTGATGTGGCGCTATAATTACCAGTGCCCATTAAAGGGTTAAAATAGTTAGTGCACTGTATTTACTACAGAACCGGTGTCTGTGACCGACGGTGACTACTGGCACAACTGACGTACCTGGTTGCCGTTGCGTGCTGGAGGTTCCACAGCTGTCTCTGTCAGTCGACATAGCCTCCAACTGTAACACACCAGCATAGCATACACTCATTCACAACAGAGATGGGAATCGAACCGAACCCGAAGCTTCTGACCCAGGTTCTCGTTGAGTTCGACAAATTTGTAGATTAGTCGGTACATTTGCAGTCAATGCACAACATTCATCAGCCATTTTGTCAAATGTTAAGTTTTAATCAAACCTTTTAGAAATAGCATTAGTAACAAAATGACACTTACCGTGTTTTAGACAAACCTTTCACTGAGGCACAGCTAAATTTAAAACCGTCAAACAGCCGAACTCATACAGCACCGAACAGAACCGAACTCAAAACTGAAAATATAAGAACCGAACCCGAACCGAACCCACATTTTTGGCACTTGTGAATAACTCGAACCGAACCGAACCCTTACTTTTGTTAGAACCCGAACAGAGCCGAACCATAGCAGTGAGGGTTCTTTCCCATCTCTAATTCACGACGCCGTAGTAGTACTACGGCGTCGTGCATTAGAGATGGGAAGTAGTAGTATCAATCTCTCGTCCGCGACGAGTTTTAACACTCACGGAAAACTGATAACCAAACATTCCACGGCAGCCTACCGGGCAAGTGCGGGAAAGTTGGATGGTCGGAAAACCCAAAACAGGGGAATCGTCCTTATGACGTACCAACTCGCCGTCCCCTTGCTCCCTAATGGCGACATGGTTCCGAACCAGTGGAAGCATCCTACACCAGAACCAACGGCCCATCCCAATGCACAAAAAGTGACCGTACTACACAAAACTAACTGTTTTAAGTGCGGAACAACCAAACAAAAGTAAAGTAAAACAGAAGTAAAATAAACGTGCATTTGTATAGCGGACAATTGAAAAGCGGCATACGTAAATTTTAACTTTTAATGACTTATTTGTTCAAATTCCACTTGAATACGACTTGTAATGTCAGTTCTTTGTCAGAAAACCATAATTGACGAAACTAAGGATTTTTGAATCGGGAAAAAGTGTTTGCTCAAAGATATTTGAAAAATGTAACCTACAAGCATCTAGTCTGACAATAGTGTAGCCGCGGCTAACCTTGCTAACGGCCGCCGCAATTACGCTGTCAGCGGACAAACAACGATTGTCGGAGTGCCTCGAGCGTCCTTTTGTCGGTCGGCGCCTGTCCGCTGCCGCCGCTGTCGTCGTCATCGACGTCATCGTCGCTTGCTGGTCGGTCAGTAACTGACCGTCAATCGGCGACCTACGCTGACCAGTCTGTCGCAGAGGAGATGTCGCCTCTGCGAGCAAACAACGCATCTCAAGACTTGCGATTCACTTTCACCAATCAACTGCAGGTGTTAATATTCGTCGGTTGATTTATTTGTCTATCAAAATTAAATCCCTCTCTATCGTTATTTAAGCATCACCGTACAAATACAAAACCTTTAATGCAATATACTAAAAGCATATTCTGTGCATCCAATTACCTTCAGAAATTTACAATTTTAAGTTAAAAACAGCTGTTTATTAGTCTAATTAATCAACAGAATACAAATAGCCCTGTTGTCGCAGAGAAGCCGCGCGATGCTTTGTGTCTGTCAGTAGCTTCAAGAGCACAATGCGTCGAGCGCAATCTTCTGTTATTAGTTACTTCCGCTTCAGATTTACTGCTGTGTGTAAATATATTTTGTTCTGTTCTCTTCTCTTCGTCGTGGTCGTCCATGCAGGCTGTGATAAACAAAGATTCACTGATGCGTTGCCGTCTGTGCAGTAAACTGCACGGTGGACAGTCACAGTTGTTGTTCGCACTCCACCAGTCATCGATCGATAGCCAGGTACAGCTATTCGTCGAGAATCGCAATTTTTGCCTAGCCTATACCAGCATTCGACGCCCCCGTTAGGGAGTCCCCGTCGGAATATTGCCATAACGTTTGATATTGAAAAACTCTAATGAAGTGGCTATCCGACGATGAAATATTTTTGAAGATACGTTTATTCGTTTCGACAGAATACACGAACGTGACAGACACCCAGACAGACGGACGGACAGACACCGCACGACGGCATAGGCCGCGCTTGCATAGCATCGCGCGGCAAAAAGTATTTCTGAAACCGAATTGAATGATGACACTAAATACTGTAACGGTTACTGATTCAGTAGCAGTTCTGAAAATTATATAATGACAGTTTAGAACGCTGGCAGAACGCTTAGACTAAGTAATGACAGCTATACCTCGTCGCTTCTGTAGTAACGTAACAGTCGGGCTGCAAGTTGCCGGCATTCCACTGCGCACGGTGCCACCGCCAGCCACGGCGCATGCGTGACCGGACCGAGGCGTGACGTCATCTTCCGATGACGTCACACGCACGTCAATTATCGTAGTTCCGGTCCTGTCTGTTGACTTATGTTCGTCGACCTGCAGTGTCGTCACAACCATGCCACAACTCCGTCAAATGATGTACGCTTGACAGTCGATACCGCCACGCTAACGCTATCCCTTGTACACTTCATTGAGCTTGTCGGTCATGACAGGTTTGACAGCAATCACAGTGTAGCACTGCACAGTAGTGCCAACACTGTGGTAAAGAACGCGTAAACGGAGTCAAGAGAAATGGCAGATTCGAGGTATCATAATTCCGGAACCCCTAAACCGAATGATATCTTATACTAATAATCGGATGGATTTGACCGTCTGACCGGTCTTACTAAGTACAGTCTGCTCACAGCACCGCGTCCCCGCTCATCCGTCTTCCCAGCAGAGCACTCTGCTCCGCTGGTGAGACGGGTGAGAGGGGACGGGGTGCTATGCAGACGTATATGCACAATAATGCACCCCATACGGTCTTCCCGCTGCAGCTGCAGCACGCATCACAGCAATCTGAAGCAACTTATGACCCCGTATCAATTACTCCAGCAGCAGCCATGACGACGTGACCAGTGCGTGCTTGCATGTTTACCGCGTTGTAAGATTTAATACACCTTGTACGCCGACAGTCGTACAAATTGGCAAGGTGGGACTTCGCAGCAGTGTAGTGAAATTTACACCGCGCATACTTTTGTAATCTCCACCGCAGCGCCTTAGAAGTTGCACAGTGAATAGGAAAGATTCGGTGCAGACTGTAGACTCCAAATATAGAGATAATTTTGACCCTTGCTTGCAGATCACGCACACACAGCGTCTGCTCAGTCCAAATTTAAGCTTTTGCCATTGAAAACACGCGTTAAGGTGCAAAGAAAGGGGTGACGGCGGGGAGGGGACAGCGCGTCAGCTAATCTAACGTTATCGCAAACTAAATTCCTCTTCCATCGGCTTTAGACTTGAGCCTATTAGTAAATTTACCACTAGCCCACCTGTTCACAGTCACTTCAAGCTATTCAGCTTGGCAAAACATACTAACTTGAATTCTCCGTATAGGCCTATACATGTGCTAACAGAACTGTTAGATTAGGCCAACACCGCGACACTGTATATACGTACCTTCAAGCCGTGATGATTATACAGAGCTATTGTAAACCTAAACTCGTGTTCATCACTGTCTACTATCACCAGGTCAATGCAGACAGCATGTACCTATACGTATGTGAACGGGACGCTGACGGTGGTCCACTGGTTACAGTCGCAAATGTTTACAAATTATCACTGCCAAATTATCGGGTCAAAACAAGCTGCCGTCCGCTGCGATACCGCAGACTAATTGCGGCAACTCTGATCGACGGCATTTCGAGCTGGCGTTTACTATCACTGTATCGTACAGGCCAACGCTGCCAAACATTCAGTAACAGAACAACCACCTACCGACCTTCGTGCTTCTACTTGCAGTTAGTCTACTGGTCCTGCAGTGGACTCTCACTTTTTCGACACTTAGATACCGAAATAGAATTCATTGTGTTGAAAACACCCTTTTCCGTCAAAAGATTCACCTCTAATAATCCGAGGGTCTTCATTTTTTCAGTCAGTCTGTCTGTTTGTCTGTCTTCTGCCGTATTTTTTCTACTTCTCGCTGAACAGCCGTTCGTATAAAACAAACGGACGGCATACGCAGCAGTACACTTACACCGAGCGATGAAGCAGAATGGATGTTGGCAACATTGTAATCGTCGTTGTCAACAGCTGCGTGGCTTCGTCGAAGTTGGCGAGATTTCGAACGAGACGACAACGACGTCTTCTTTCTGTCACTCTTTCCCGACAAGAGATTCGTCTCTGATGATCCCACAGTCTCCATTTTTCTACAGTTACATTTGAAATCGAATGCAATAAAACAGGAAATAACATGCATTAAACTGTTGAACATTTTCCACTGTTTGAATGTGACGTAATGTCGTCAGAAAAAAATGAAGTGCAATAAAATATATGCATTGTGAGCCATAAAACTGTGCCACTTTTATGACGACAGATTTGAGGCAAGGCGTTAGTGGTAATTCCAGCTTCCTCCGCATTTGCAGATACAAGAGTGAAAGAATTCGAGCTTCGAAAGCTGTAACGAATGACTAACAAACTGCATTCCACAGATTCCGGACAAGTTGTTGATATGAGACTGAGACTGTATAAACGCTGCTACAACAAGTAGCTCTGCTGTCGCAAAGAGCCCGCACTATGCTTCATGTCTGTCAGTAGTTAGCTTCAATAGTACAATACCTCCAGCACAGTTTTTTATCATTAGTTACTTCGGCTTCGGATATCTACCAGTGCGTAGAATTCGATTCTGTTTTGTGGTCTTCGGCGTAACGTCCAGCCTTGCTGTCATCCACACGATTCACGGATGACCGTGATTGCGTATAGCGCGAGACCGCACTTGATCGGTCTCGCACTCTACGCAGTCACGGACAACTGTGACTGCTTATAGCGCGTGGCGCTTGTATCTCCGATACTTGCAGTCAACGAAAACACGGCCGCTAAGTGCGATAAACCAACCATGGTGCAGCATTACCGATCGCAAAACCAGATATTCGTTCAGAATGGAGATTTTAGCGTACCACACCTGCATCTCCGTTGGAAGATTGCCATGACGTTTGGTATGGAAAAACTAGAATGGCGTGGCTACCCGATGGTGAAAAAAGTCTGAAGATACGATTACTCGTTTTGACAGAATGTACGAACGTGGCAGACAGACAGACGGACGGACATCGCATGACGGCATAAGCCGCGCTTGCATAGCATCGCGCGGCAACAATTTTTTTTTCACTGTCGCTACCACAATAATGATGATATAACAACGATGATGATCGGCTTTCTGCGACAGACGTGCGTAATCGTATATTTGAACTCTTCCAGACTCCAGCAGATGATAAACATGTCTGAGTAATACGGACCATACAGACAGTACAGCAGCCAACGCACGACACAGTGCTCTCGGCACTTTGGTAACCGAACAACGTCGGCGGCCAGAAGCAAAAAAACTAGCGACGCCTAGACGTACTAAATCAGCAGCTGCTGAAAACAATGCTGTGCAACGCGGATGGTGGCCACCGCCACCGCCGAGCACAACGAGTGCGTCTACCGTGTATACGCTCAGGGTTCATGTTTCAATATGAAGCGAAGTAAACCAGTACAAAACATTATAACAACAGCTGGCAGGGAAGGTCTTGGCCATATCGTACATCCTGTAAGAAAAAGTTTTCGGTTATATTATTCACAGTTCTCTGAAATAATACCTTTAGGTCTCCTGCTGTAGTACCAGGCGCGTAGCCAGGATTTCAGTTGGGGGGGGGGTATAAATATTGCCTAATTGATGTGTAAGAAATTTCGTTTTTTTGCGTAAATTATCACGTGACATGCATATAGGGCCTATGCATAACTCATGATAATTTGTGGAAAACATGTAAGAGCAAAAATGTTGCATTAAACCAAGACGTTTCCAACTTTATTTCACAAAGTCACTTTTGTGTCACTGTCGAAGACAATTATTTCGAGTTTGCTGCTAAACAGTCCGAAAGGCTGCCGGGATATTTATTGTCATATAGATTAGACTCACTCATATAGTCACTCGTTAAGACGGACACGAGTAGGCCTACTGAATTTACGAGCGCACTCTGCAATCACTGCCATTTTCACAAGTCACAACGTGACTTTAGGAAAAACACGCAGTTTTAACTTTTATTTGATAACGAAAGTGTTTAATGATGTCATCTTTTTCTATAGTGAAACTGATGCGTTAAAACACCGTAGGCCTATACGTAACTCAAACACTCAACAGCTCAGCTATCTATCCTATCTGCTGCTGTAAGCCAGGCACTGGCACTGTACCAACCAGGGGCCAGAGCAGACCGTCTCTGTGACTAAGCTACTTTATCTCAGCAATTCTGGACTGCCTGATTGGTCTGTTGTCTGTGTCTCGTGGCTTGGTTTCAATTACATTACACTGACAGCGAGTAGCGACGC
>Ga0209149_1000688_pt1 | contig 14908 bp, 8 predicted proteins | sample WorMetTyACAVOLI2_FD_187423 | JGI IMG/M metagenome (GOLD analysis project Ga0209149, IMG submission 187423) | Marine gutless worms symbiont microbial communities from Max Planck institute for Marine Microbiology, Germany - Olavius algarvensis... ... | reverse complement strand
ATATGCTGCTTGGCATAAAATGGTACCAATTTGTATGGAATGATGATGTACGGAGGCTAACGAAGCAACCCAAACTCACTGCTATAATCCAGTCGCGCCGGCTTACCCTATTTGGGCATATTATGCGCAAGGACGACAATGCAGATGCCAAGAGGATCCTGTTAGCCTCCCCTCCGACAGACTGGAGAAGACAACTAGGTCGTCCCCACATCACGTGGCTCGGCACCGTCCAACAGGATCTGAGACAACACCACCTTAAGCTCCCCAAAGCAGCAAATTTGGCCCAGAACCGCCCTCTGTGGAGGATGATGTCGATGTATGGCGCTATGCAATCGTACGAGTTGCATGCCAGAAACGATGACGACGTGTAGGATAGCAGTTTTTCGTTGGACACACTGTACCGCTATACACACTGTACCGCTATACAAGTATATAGTGTGTTCGCTTTGTCTGAATGTTTGCTGTTTATTGCTTGTGCTGACTTCTTTTTGCTTGATTTAATGTTTTGTGCTACTCTGCTGTACCGTTGCTTGTTTGTTGACCGATAATTTTAGGCGATAGAACGCAACGCTTTTCTTGAGAGTGAGTTGGATGAGAAAGAGAACTTGGTTGTTTGTGTTCAACGACTGAAAGATGAAGCAAGAGGTCGGCATTTACCATGTAGCACATTATGGTCTGTAAGTCGACCGTCAGTCGCCGTACGGGACTAATTTTTATTATTATTATTATTATTATTACTATAAAATACTGTTTGTAGTGTTGTCATGACAGCATCACTCTGGAGATGAGCTAGATCTATAAAGAGGCATGTTATGATGTAGGATGCTGGTTTATTTTTTGAGGCGTGCGATCACCCTTGTGCACCTAAAATGACGTCAAACAGCGTGATTTGTCACTCGCCTCTTCCATTTCCGTTTGCACGCCTTATAAACGATTTTTTGTTGGATATATGAAATGTACAGTTTTATTGTATTTTTACCTCCGACAAAGGAGGAGGTAAATGCGTTTGCACACGTTCGTTTGTCTGTCTGTCTGTCTGTTAAGATACTCAAAAACGCGTGCATGGATTTGGATGAAATGTTGCGTGTCGACAGATGTCGGGACATGGACGAACTGATTAACTTTTGAGCCTGATCCGGATTATAGTCCAGATGCCGGAACTGAATTGTTTTCACCAATATCGTATGTGCTGCAATACAGAATTTTATTGTGTTGTGAAAATCCCGCGTATAGGTATTGGGTGCCTGTCGCTGCAGCGATGCATGGTTTTAAATGGTTTTTATCGCACGTCAGCACACTGACGCGTGATATTGATATACCAATTCTGTCCGTCTGTCTGTCCATCCCTAACGTCCCGGTATTGGATGAAAACGGCTTAACATATCGTCACAGTTTTTTTACCATACGGTAGCCCAATCATTCTAGTTTTACTAGCATCAAACATCTTCACGAAATTCCGACGGGGTTACCCCTGCAGGGGCGCTAAATACAGGTGGGGTATAAAAATTTCCCGATTTTCTACCAATAAGTCACTATATCTCTCCAACGATACAAAATATCGCTATAGGTACTATGGATGGCGAATAGGAACTCATATGCGATCTATCAAATGGTGCCATTTCCAATGACATTGAATGAACCCTAACCCTGTTTTCAAGGTCACACCACTCTTTGACGCTAAATATCTCGCAGACGGCTACAGGTACGGCCATAGTTACTATAGAAGGCGAATAGGAAACCACACTCAAGCTTTCGAATGGCACCAATTTCAATGACCTTGAGTGATCTCTAACCTCAGTTTCAAGGTCATGATATTACTCAACGTCAAATAACTCGAAAATGGCACAAGATAGAGCTATATGTACAATGGCCGACCAATAGAAAGTCACATATGATCTATCGATCGGCGCCATTTTGAATGACCTTGAACAATTCCTAACCTGGTTTTCAAGGTCACGTCATTCTTTGACACTGAATATCTTAGAAATGGCTACAGATACGGCCATAGTTACTATGGAAGGCGAATAGGAAACAGTACCGAAGCTTTCAAATGGTACCACTTTCAATGACCTTCAGTGACCTGTAACCCACATTTCAAGATCACAATAGTATTCAACGTCAAATAACTCTACTACTACTAAGTCGTGTATGATCTATCCAATGGTTCCGTTTCCAGTGACTTTGAGTGACCCTTAACCTAGGTTTCAAGGTCACTGTGTAATATTTATGCTTATAGATGCCCTCAGCGTATTTTGTGCGCAGCTGACGCGCGATGTGTTGGCGATAGCTAAATTCTTGTATTTTCCCCGATCCGCGGGAACAACTTTGTCGGAGGTACATGCGCTCTGCCAAGTGCCCTTCTAGTTATTGATTGTATTTGTGTATATTCTGTGCTGCCATGGGACATAACGATAAATTTTTTTTTCACTTCTAATTAGCCATGTCACAAACATGCAAGTCACTGAATGCATCGTTGGCAAGTGTTGCTTAGTAAATGCTGCACTATTAAGATTGCTTTTCCATCTGTCTCTGATGCACTTGAGCTGTGAATAAACAGAGGACTTTTTGCGGAATCTATTGACACCACCAATAGGCCAGGGATCTGGCTCGGTTGTAAGAAAAACTGCATGAAAATGTCCCCAAGCTGTTTTCCCCAGGGGGTTTTTGTGTAGAAGGGGGATATAAAAAGTCTTTCGACAGTGACGGTGTAATTTTCAATGACACTATCATCGTGGGGCCTGCTTGCAACAGATGGGCTTTTTGTTGAACTAACAGTTACTTCACTTCGGCTTCCAGTTCCTTGAATTTCTGCACGAAGATTATAAAAAATACAAGAGGGGGACCACAGCCCCCATACTGTTTGCTGATTATGTCACCACAGGAAACGGGCTAAAAATGGCATCCACTGCGGCCTATAATCTCTGAGATAACCACCGCTGTTCGATTGTGAACTTTAAACTTCACCTTGACAGTAATACATTTCAACGTTTGCAGCAGTTAAATATTCTTTCACGCAAGCAGGCAAAATATTGCCGAAAATAAACGTGTTTCAACAATATTACGCACGCAAGCAGGAACTTGTTAACTTCCGCGCGTGCACAGCGATGTAGTTGTGATGTGGTGTATTCTTCCACCCAATAGCAGCCCGTGTTTCGAAGTGTCCGCCATTTTTTATCCCATGAAAATTGAGGACATTTTCCCAATGGGAATTCCCAGGCAGTATTCAGTCTAGAAAATTTAATATTCTGTTGTCTAAGAGGGGGACAACAGTGCCATGGAGCTATTTGATGACCTGGCCTGACCTCTGACCTGACTGAGACTTGCTTGCTGAAAGTGCTTGCTATATTTTTATATGTGCACCTTTATGTGTAAAATGTCTGTGCAGATCTGAAACAGGAGTTCGCTGTCAAACATCAGAAACAGGACAGTGTTCCTGACAGTGAGCCAGGTACTGCTGCTAACTTATATGGAAATGCATGCTTACTAGTGGACACTTGGGAAACTTTTGGGGGATCTGGGCTAACCCAGAATAATTTGGGGAACATAAGTCAGTTAAATGAAAACCAGTAGTGTTAGTAGTACCGTTTTTCTTCGAATAAATCAAACGGGAAATAATAATTATTTTTCACGTTGTTTGTATTAATGGAAGTAAAATAATAATTATTACATAAGGTGTTCAAATTATTTCGATAACAGTAACATAATGAACTACCGGCATACTCGTATAGTAACTTAATTCAGCTATACATTGACATGCCTGTGCATGATTTAATCAACATCCGGCGCTGCACATTATTTTTTAAGTATGTAAAAGTATTGCTTTGAACCTTTGATGGCTATACCATGTGCTTACATTACGTTATGTTGACAGGAAGGCTGTTGTTTACGTGCACATGAGCGATACATAAAGTAGATTCTTAGGCACCAGAAAATGACTCTGACGAATTAATTAATACCACTAAAAGTCCCGTTCGAATTATTAGAATCACATGTTCGAATTATTAAAAGGCGAAAAGATAATTACATTTTTGAATAAATAGGTTGTTTGAATTATTGGGGTGTTTGATTTATTAGAAGAAATACGGTAGCGCTGGAGTTCAGCTGATGTCGCTTTAAAGGAAAGGAAAGCAGTTGTTATTTTGATGATGGTGATGATGTTATAGAAACCACTTGGATATATTCTTTATATATTTTCAATGCTCTTCTAACTAACATGAAGTTTTGTTTATGCTGTTAAACAAATAAGCATGAATCTCTCTCAGGTTAGTTAGTTGCACTTTTGTGGCATACAGGAAGTCCGTCTGTAAAATTGGAATTTCCAAAAGATACAGTAGTGAAAGCCGAGTTGGTTAGTGGTGGTAAATCAGACGAAGTACAAGGTTTGCCGTCAACTCCGTCACGCACTGCTGCTGCACATGGTACGTAATTTGCTCTGTAGTTGCTGACAAACTGTTGAATTTGTGTGAGAATTCTCAACCACACATTCAGATAGTATATTATAATAACTCGCATGATTTTTTACATGGACACTGTTTGGCACCAGAAAAGGAATTTTACCTGTAACAGTCTGCTGCAAATCTGATAGACGATGGTCAACCGTGATTAACATTGAAACTGGCCATGACGTGGTCGTTTATGACATGTACATGTATGTGCATAGTTGGATCTACTGTTCAGTTATTTTTGTCATGTCGATGATCTTCAGATTATGTAGAATGTCTGACATAGTTTACTTTGCCTCAGTTTTATGCCTATAGTATACTGACTGTGATAGTCATTGTCGTCATTGTAGTGATGAACAGTTTTTTCTGCGCAATGCCATGCATATAGCGCGGACTATGCCATCGCAAGATGTCTGTCTGTCTGTCACACGCCGATAGTATACTGTCGAAATGGTTCCACCTATCATCAAACTTTGTTCACCATCGGGATAGGCACACCATTCTAGTTTTTGCAGCACAAAACCTTATGGCAATATTCTGACGGTGACCCACTAATGCAGGAGGTATGAAAAAATCGCCATTTTCGACCAATATCTCACTGTATCTCAGAAATGATACAAGATATCACCATAGTTACTATGGAAGACGGATAGGAAGCCGTATTCAAGCTTCCGAATGGTACCATTTTCATTTAATGACACAAAGCATCGTGCTGTCCATCTACGACAGCTGAGCTTCTTCTTGTCTTCGAAGCTGTTACATATGTTGTCAGTCACACGGCTTTACAAGAAGTTTTGAAATACTGATTTTTTTGTGTGATGTGAGCATCAAATTGTTTGCAGTTTTGACTTGCAAGATTTTGTGTATGTGATGTGTGTGTCGATTCAAAATGTAGCTGGCTTAATGTGAACATAGCTCCTATATTATTTGTTTATGTGTGTATGTGTGTTACAGACATGCAGATACCTCTGACTCCAATCACGCCAGCTGCACGGATTTCTGCTTTGAATATTGTCGGAGATCTGCTTCGTAAACTTGGAGTACGTTTGACATTGGTTCTGATTACAGTGAATGTTACATTTTAACTGCCGAATAAGGCTTTCGTAGAGTCTCTGTGATTGTTGTATATTGATGCGCGTCTGCTTTTAATGTGGGTTGCATTATTTGATTGCGTCCGTGATACATGTGTGCTGCAGGCATTGGAGTCAAAGTTGGCAACTTGTCGAGCTATTGATCGTAGTCAGCTTTCGTCGTTTCATGAATGCACAAGTCCAACGCAGTCCACTCCAAAGTAAGCACCATTCGTAAGATTACTGTGTTTTGTAGAACTGCAAAATAATTTGAGAAAATATTTAGTCATCTTTGCCAACCACACATAGTGAAATTTTGTGTTTTACTGATTTTGTGTGTTTCAATTTGCATTTTTTATATCGTTTTGATGTGAATGTTTTTTTGGTGAATGCGTGTTTTAGTGATGTTTTATTTCAGTTGGCCTGATGTGCTGCATTTTTCGTCATGTGTTGGGCCCAAGTGGGACAAGAATAATCCGTGATGCAGGTGTTTTTCAGCATGACAGATTGTCTGCAATTGCTTCATTCTTCTATCTTTGCTAAATCCCTTTGTTACAGCTTGCAACAGTGTGGGTTGCGCTTGATGTAGCCTGGTGATCTGACTTACTGTGTTTGATAGGTCGAATGTTTGTTGTGCGTGAGAAATAAACTGAGTTATTTTCAGATTTGTGCATGGATTCTCTGTTATGTTTCGTCTGAGTCTATTGCTGTCCATTTTGCAATTAGTTCTTGCTGCATGCATGGCTTAACTGTGCTTTTGCTGTCTGTTTTAAATGTAAATCTTAAGGATATGTCGATTAGCTGCATCAGTTATCGACTCTTGGACTTCTTATTTTGTGCATTTTGAAGTATTGCATTATGTTCTGTTGTGGTTGACTAACCATTGTCCTTCAGTGCTATGACACTGTTGGTTGGGTCATCTGACCCGTAAAATTGTCTCCAAAATGACCTATAATGTGTCAAGTGGGACGTTTAACCCTACTATGCCATACCATTCTGTCTTATTTATGTTGTATTTAAAAGTTTCACCTTAAATTTTTCACTTCCGAGCTTTTGAACGATAATCTTTATTCATCAGTGAATGATACGTGTATATATGCAACGATATCACTATTTTATCTTGCGCTCAAGTGCTGACTGAGATAGCCAGCATAGCCTACTGCACGTGCCAGAAGTAAAAAAGTTAACGAATCAAGCTAAAATAACAACTAGAGAGCTAAAGACGCCCATAGTTATTTAGTGCCTCCAAAATGTGTGTAACTGACTTACCCACCCAGTCTGGTCACGCTCAGCTCACACAAGTCAGGTCGATGTGCAGTTGAACTCTACCATGCGCCTCATCTCTGGCACCATCCGTTCTACGCCTGTCCCATGGCTTCCAGTGCTCTCCAACATTGAACCGCCAGCCATACGAAGGAAGGCTGCCACTGACAAACAGCAGAAAATCGTCAAACACGACAGTTGGCCAATCCAGCCTGATATCCTTAACCCACCATTTCTATGACTGACATCCATGAAGCCACTGTGGCTGAACTTGAAACTAGTTGACATCAAAAGTCGATTCGATGGAGGCATAACTGGAAGTCAGCTCAGGTGGTCAATTCCCACCTTGTGTGTGACCCCACAATCCGGCAACCGAGTTTTGACCTCCCTCGGCAACAGTAGACTACTGAACGTTTTCGCACGGAACAAGGACACTGCGGTGCCTGCAGAAGGAAATAGCGACTTGTAGACACTGATCTGTGTCCTTACGGCGAGACTCAGACGATGTCCCACATTTTCGAATCCTGTCCTCTGACAAAGCTGAATGACAGCTTATCCCGGATGCACTTTGCAGATGAAGACGCTGTTTCCTGGCTGACCAATTATGGTTCATGATATGCATACAAGAAGAAGACCACCCAGCCTGCCATGCGGACCAGGCGTGGGTCAGACAACGGGACATTGTGAAAATATACTGCTTCTGCTGCAGGCTGTAGTGTGTATAGCCTGCAAAGACGGTTGGTTGCGTGGCACAGTGGTAGAACGTCAGTCTTTGACTGGCGAACTTTCGCTGTCCTGCGCTCGACCTGCAACTGACAGGTGACCACTTATGTGGGTAAACCATCTGCTGTAGGTCAGCCAACCAGGCCGACTTAGCCTTTCATCCTTTCGGGGTAGATAAATGAGTAGTAGCCTGCAGTTAGATGTCTGCAACCTCATTCTTTGGAGGCGCCATCTGGTGAACGCTTACAAGGTAGAGGCAGGTACGGTGTAATTTGCAGGTAAAAACTGTGTGATCTGTACCTGAGCACCTTGAGTGTGAGGTACTACAACAAAGGCGCTATATAAATCCCCTTCCTTTACCTTCCCTTTCACAACTGATGATCTTGAGAAAAACATTGCTTATATAAAAGTCATATTTAATGCAATAGTTGTATAAACCAGTAGAGATCTAATTATATGCCATTTGACAGAATCAGTTATTTTATATAATTTTTACAATACGTTGCATGTTCCAAAGTGGCAAATTATCCCATAACAATTTTCATATTGTTTTGCAAACAAGTTCCTTTTCTGTCAAGAATTTCAGTAAGGAGTAAGAAGTTAAACTGCGCCAGACATTCATTTATTGGTTATTCAAGTATGTGAAATTTTACTACGAACCTGATGATCACAGAGTGTAATGATGTGTGATCATTTTTGTTCATCGAATAGCATTCTAACCCGTTGGTGAGTATTGGGAGGTAACTGATTTTCATTAATTCCAAACCGACTTCTTCAATGTTGAATAATGTCTTCGTGCCTCTGCCGGCTATGTGGACTGCAGTGGAGGCTATTTTGTTTTCACTCTGTCTATTCCAGTGACCAGTGCCAACATGGACTTGTCTGCAAGGCGGGCAAGTCCATTACACACATGCTACAGCGGAAGCATCATATGACTGCTAGCGGTCTTTAGTTTTATTGTTGACAAGGTGACCACTTATCTCGAAAACCTGGAAATGTCGGGGAATATGACAGCTGTCAGGGAAATGTCAGGGAAAAAATCTTGTCAGGGAACAGTTGCCTAAAACTGTTTATTGTAAGCTGCATATTTGTGACCCTGCAGGTATTTAGTAGGAGTCTATTCTGTGTTAAATTTTTAATATATGGTTTCGGATCATGCACTGTTGCATTCCTACACTTACCACTGACAGTAACACTAGTATGGGCATGATACGAGTAAGACTTAACATGCTGAGTGCCGCAGAGGAGTGCCGAGAACCGTCAGGGAATTATCAGGGAATTTCACTTTGTCTGGAGAGTGGTCACCCTGTGTTGAGTTTAGAGTTTGTGGATTGTGAGGAAAAATGTGAATGCATCACTTTGTTTTATTGCAGTGTGCAAATTACGGCATCCTGCTATAAATGATTGCTCTACTTTACTGTAGTTTCCTTCAATTTTAGAACATGTGGGATTTCTCGGTCACATTCTGTGTTGTGTATGATGTAGCTACAAGCGACCAGCACATAGCAGTGGAAGTGTTGTAACGTCACTGTCAACTTCCACGCCATCAGATGTTCAGAAAGCATACGTTCAAATCACTGTTTAAGATTTGGCTTCACATAGTGAGAGTTGGCATGTTTTCTAATGCAGTGTTTTGACCTGTGAACAGACAGACTGTGGTTCACTTGAGTGTGTTAAGAAACATCCAAGAATCTTGGATAACGTTGAATGCAGGTGAAAATGACTCTTGCTGATTGCATTTGCATTTTGTGTGGTGTCATTTGTACATAATGTTTAAATTTAGTCACTTTTCCGTTTTTATGTCTTCAAGAGCTGGTTCGAGATGCTAGACATTTCTTAGCATTTTATTGACGTGGTCGGTATGTAGAGATGTGGAGTCGTCACTGTATTTTAGTCTTATTTTATGAAACTACTGGTAGAGCATCTGCTATGTGTACAGAAGTTCCGGCGGAGCATCTTCCATGCGTAGAGCCAACAGCGTGTGTGTAGAGCTTGTGTGTGTAAGGCGTAGAGCTTGTGTGTGTAAGGCATGCCACAAGCATATGTGACAGAATTGGAGGAGGCCAAGGGAGCAACTACCTCTATTTTTGGCATGGGGCATGTGATGTAGAATGCCCCCATTTTCACTGAAGGCAAACATTATGTTGTTATATCGTTTCCGTTACAGGTGCTTCATTAAAGAGGTAGGCCTATATGAGCATCGCTGATGACTTATTGTTTGTTAAGATGGCATTTTAACAGGTATTGTGTTGTGTCATCAAAATGTGACAAAAATTTGTCTATATTTCTTGGAAGGTTTCATCTTTCCCAGAGCTGTGTACCCTCATATCATCTCTCGTTTTGCCACAACTGGCCACGAGGACGTCAATCTTACAAAAATCTCTGAAGTTGCTGCTGTTTTTTATTCTGTTCGTGTGAATAGTGCCTTTAACTATGACGTCTGTACCTCTGGTTGTACAGGATGTCAAAGTACCCATGACATGTTTAAGACGTATGAGATTCTGCCAATACTGCAAATTCAATATTCACAATAGTAAATGCATTTACTTAAATACACGCAATTAGTTTGGCATACTAATTATGCCAGTTGCAGTATGAGGAGTTCCTGCAGTTGTTGTTTTTTTTTCTAAAAAAATATCGACAAAAGCTTATTATGGAATTTGTAAAGTGGCTTACTTGAAATGTACATTTCTTCCTCAGTCCATTGTTCCTACAGTAATCCTATAACGACATGGGATGTGTGCTTGTGGCTTGTTAATCGTATGTGCTATTGCTGCACACTTGTGTTCGCCGTGTTTTCTACTGTTGTGTACTTCTTTATTGTAAGCCTGTGTGCATCACAACAGTACTATACCGTATCCAGAAAAAAATAGGCTGGAGTTTTTTGTACATAACTGTTAATACAAATGGTAACCTTACCCGACCAGTGTTGCTACTTTACCTTGCAAAATGAAATGCTCACTGTGTACCTCGCGAAACAAAGTGCAGGGAAACAACTGCAGCCTTCAAATTTGCCAGATTTAAATCAGGTCAATTATAGTGTCTAAAAAAGATATTGCAGTATAGAAATATTGCAGAAGATGTACCAGACATGCATCACTGATCTGGATATCTGGATAACTTATTTGGTACAACATCCACTGTGCCGGAATGGGTTAAGTTGGATCATGCCATAATTGCCAGACAGTTTGTTAGTTGTCTGTCAGCATGTGTTGGGGCTGGCAGCGGACACTTTGGACACCGTTCAGAATGCTGACTTCAAATTGTGTCAAAAGAAGGCTTTTTGCTGTTATTGATGACCCAAACGTTATACACTACACAGTACACACCGTCTGTTTTCTTGCACTTTGTCCATTTTGTGTTGTGGAGTAACAATATTGTGAGCATTTTTGCAAGGTAATGTAGCAACATAGATAGGTATGGTGGACATTCGTTGTGTCAGTTGTTTGGCAGTATTTTCTTGATGTTACTTGCCGAAACTTACAACAGTGCATTTGAATACGTTAAAGTTATGTACAAAATACTCCATCCTCTGATGTTCGTTGAAAGCAGTTGTGACTGGAAGGTGACCTACAGAGGTATATACACGGTAAGGCATAATTACCAGACCCCCTAGTCTTGGACGGTTTATTTATATGAAAATTTCAGGCACTATAGCCGAGGGAATGCTGAGTCTGTAAAGCTGAAAATAATTTATTTTTTACTAGCAGCAATTTAAAGAGACATCAGTAGAAGTGCCGCTCGATCACTATAGTTTGACGCCCTACCATTACGGCATGCCGATTCACCGAAGGTAGGTCATTTACCCGTAGGCCTTAACCAACGGGGCCAGTAAGTAAGTAAGGATATTTATATAACGGCGCTAAAAAAGCAGATAGTAACTAAGCGCCGCAGTCATGCAGCCAGAAACAAATGCGTCTTGAGTGCTCGTCGAAATTGACCTAGGCTCAGATCAGGCTGGCGAAGATAAGTTGGCAGGCTGTTCCAAAGTTGCGGACCAGCGGCAGCGAATGAACGATCGCCGAGACACGTACTTGTTCGGGCGACGAGGCACGTGTTGACGGTCGACGATTGCAGTTGGCGGCAGTCTGTGGAGTGACGAGTTGACAGTCCTCTGCCAGATAGGATGGTGCTGTGCCATGCAGAGCTCTAAACACTATGACAGCCAGTTTGAAGTGCACACGCTGCCTGACTGGCAGCCAATGGAGCTGCTTCAAAACTGGCGTGATGTGCTCATGTCGTCGCACACCAGTGATCAAACGCGCCGCGGCGTTTTGGACGGCTTGTACGCGTCAGAACAAGTTGTCGGTGATGCCGTACAGAAGCGAATTCATCTTCATCTTCCAATAAAGTGCATCCCTCGATAAGCCGAGTATCACGCACTGGTCCAGGCGGTTAGAGATAAACGCCTGGACCAGAGTCCTAGTAGCATCCGTAGACAAGGACCTGACAACCGGATGCAACTGCCGAAGTTGAAAAAAAACCGGAGCGGCAAACGGCCGTGACCGGGATGGGGCGTTTGACTGGGTAGTGGGTACAGGTGACGGGGGACACTTGACCGGGGCAAACGAGCGGTACTTCTAGTGATGTCTCTTGAAACTGCTGCTAGCAAAAAACATTTAATCAGAAGACAAACTATTTTCAGATTTGCAGATTCAGCATTTCCTCAGCTATAGTGCCTGAAATTTTCGTGTAAATAAACCATATATTGACTAAGTTATGCCATTTAAAGCTAGGCGGTCTGGTAATTATGCGTCGCCGTGTATGTATTTTATTTTATCATCTTAATGCCACTTGACGCTTCCACTCCAACGTTTGATGAGTTCTGCTCAGCACAGTGTTGTGGTAACATATAACATAACATGTAATATAACATTTTGCAGTGTTTTGTCAAAATTTATTTGTAAGTTTTCAATGACAGTTAATGTCTCCTCCAATAAATTTGACATAGTTAATTAATGTAGTGTAATTGTGTATGTGTAAGCCTGTATTAGTATATCAACTCTTGTGTGCTTGAGTTGATAGTATGTGTGCTGTGTAAATGAGTGCAGGTGATTTGAAATGTGCAAGTGATGGCGGAATTTGTGGCAATATAAATCGTAATGTGTATGCATGTGTGTGTTTTGAATGCTGTCACTATAAACTCATTGTTAATGCGTTTGCCATTGGCTTTAATACTGTCTGTTGTGACATTGTTGGTACCTTGCAGTAGGGCTGGAGTCATTACTTTTGAAAAGTACAAAGTAAAGGTACAACTGAAGAAGTAACTGTAATACTTGTGTGACCGAGTGGGGTCCAGAATGATGCCTCTGCCAACCTCCACGTGTAACTTTAGTGTCGTGTGACCTTGAACTTTGACCTCCTGGCCCCCAAAGTTGATTGTTTCATCCTCTTCCTGTGCATGGACCACCGGTGCCTTTCTTTCTTTCTGTTTTGCGGTGGCACACACTCCCTTCGTATGCTAGCAGTGAGGCCTGCCTCACAGGCTGGCCCAATGCGCAACCCCAGGGAAAGGACTAGTGTAGTGTTGCGCGACACCATCAGGCTAACCTGATGGTGTCTGTAGTGTATAGTTGTTGCGCGACCTCTTCTTATAGAGAGGTGTGTAGGGCTAAAGGAGGGATCGGGAGTGGAGAGACCTTGTGCCATGATATTTACCCTACTCGGCCTACAACCACTGTTTGTCTGGCAGCTAATACCTACTCCATGATGGACGTCTCGCCGTGGGCCCCAGAGTCCAATTTAACGGTGCGTATGAACAGAGCCATTGGTGACCGGCCAGTGCATACAGCAAGAGGCCATCTGTTATCAGTGGTTCAAGAAGCGACTAATACTGAGCGTCTGTGAACCCAGTTCAGCTAACAATCACAGATTAAAGAGGACACTGTCGAACCCTCTGTGCCTGCCCGAGAATTTAATCTCAAAGCATACGCCGCTATAACCTGACTCAGTGATCCGGCCAGCCCGGGCCTTGAAACCAGACTCGCCGATCACCGTAGCCCGGCAGCGCGTACAGCGGCGCTGATCCCCTCCTCGCTGTATCAAATGTAACAGCCCACCCATCAACGGTCAGTGTACCAACTTCGTATTATTCGATGTAGCACTATAATTACCCTTAAGAGTCTAAAGGGTTAAGTAGTACATAAGTGTATAAATAATCAAAATGATGTTAACGTCACAATTTGCTGTAGCGGCTATTAATGCTTAAGAATACTTTCAAATAATATGGAGCGTCGCGCGGTTTCTCTGCAATAGCTGAGGTTCTTGTACTTTGTGCGAATGATCTTAGTACGTTGTTTTAGTGCTATTTGTACAGCAATCCCTCACGATAGTAGCGTCTTTTGTCGACCGGCGAGATTAAATTCGATTTGAAGCACTCATCTAGTCTCATTGATTTAGCGTCGTCGAACCGAACGCGTTATGAATCGACATTGTCGCACGTATCCTGAAACCATTCCAGCCACGGCGTCGACCGCGCGCTGCCTCCGACATCTGCATATATTCGTCGCACGCGCGCGGTCACGTGACGCTATTTGGTCACGTGATCGATGAGCGCGTCGCGCGCACGCCGTGCGCGATCAAAAGGTTTGTCGCCGCTGGTTGTCGCCGAAATCGATCTCGGCCGTATCGTGTCGCATTCTGTCGGCTGTGATGCGATTGTCGCTGGATGATCGAGATCAACTCACCTCCGACCACCACGGCCAGCCGACCTCGATCTCGCCTCCCAAAGTCTTCTACTTATTCACCATACGCGACGCAGACCGATTATTTGTCTACATCGGCGAAAGGTGCTTGATCGCGCGCTAAAAGTCGCCGGTCAGAAGTGGCGGCGCCAAGCTGCCGAAGTTGGGGTCAAGGGATGGCCAGAGGTTCTTGAGGGAGCAGGGTGTCTGGGGAAGGGAATCCCCAGCGGGGTCCAGTGGCAGCGCCCCGGTTAGGGGTCTGGGGACGAAGTCCCGAAGAAGCCGAAGCATTTTGTCTAAATAGATATACAATTCTAAGTGTATACGGGAGAAAATTCAATGAGCTTTACTCCACACACAGTGACCGCAATATATGTCATTATGGCGCTGAACCTGATAACGCAGTTATCGGATGGAGAGCCAATGGGGTCCGTAATCTGCCGGGGGCCGCCACTGCCGCTCAGCCGTCACATGGTACAGCCGACTGAAAAATCGATGCCACTCTTTGAACGCCGTAAGATTAGTGTCATAATGACTTAGCACCTTCATCGACAGTCGCTGTCATTGAGTCTGAACGGCGTGTTTTTTTGTGTCTGGTTGTTTTTTCGACGAAGTTCGCGACGCGCATATTGCAATCACAGTTGAAACGTGTTGCATCATTGCATATTGGAACGTAAAGTTGTGGCACGAATTCGTCGTCGTTAAATCACTTGGCTGGCAACACGAA
>Ga0209149_1000687_pt1 | contig 14913 bp, 10 predicted proteins | sample WorMetTyACAVOLI2_FD_187423 | JGI IMG/M metagenome (GOLD analysis project Ga0209149, IMG submission 187423) | Marine gutless worms symbiont microbial communities from Max Planck institute for Marine Microbiology, Germany - Olavius algarvensis... ... | reverse complement strand
AGTTTTAGGGAACTAGGCCTATAAAAGGAGTGATTTTAGTAGTACTTATATCAAAAAAAGTCAAGTAGTATTTTATCTTATCATGCTGATATAATGAGAATTTTTACGTTTATGCGTCCACTCTATAGAAAGGGAAATTCCAAATCACAAACCTCAAATAACAAATAGATCTCAAATTCCAAGACTCAAATTCGAAACGTTTTTATTTGGTCGCAGAAAACCTGGTCCTCTGGGCCAGGTCAGAGTCAATCGGCTATGCCGTGAACCTGCTGCAATCGGGGGCGGAATGATGGAATAATGGAATACTGGAATGCTGGGTTTAGTGCAACGGGATCTATTTTTATAACGATGGCACGGATCAGTTTGTAAAATCAGACCGCCATCCGCTTTGTATTCCCAATATTCCATTATTCCACCATTCCATTATTCCATTGGGAGTCTGAGGTAAACTCCACCCCTCTGGGGTGAATTCAAAGCCGGGTCCTCTGGGCCCGGATCTTTACTATTAACCCGGCGACAAATTACGTCAATCCGGCCGCAGCGGAGCGGAGAGCCGGAATCCAGAAAACGCTTCTATTCTGCTGGATTCCCGCCTTCGCGGGAATGACCGGAGGATTACTAAAAGATAATCTATTAAACCGCCGGTTTACTACAATCCAGTGAACCAAGTTGATTTGGCTGTTTCTGATAAGCTTCATTTTGTCTGAGTTCAGACCGGAGCATCCGACTTGCGGCAAGTCAGGATCTGTTTAGGTCATTGGAGCCTGGAAATTGAATATTGTTTGTTATTTGTTTATTGGTGCTTGGAATTTTTTAAATCAAAGACTCAATTTATACAAGTTTCCGAATACTTACAAACAGTAGCCTGATCATTTCTAAAGGCATCTCCACCGATCTCCTGCTCAATTTTACCATTGCTGAAAAAATAGGCGCGATCCGCCAGCGCCTGAGCCAATTCCAGGTTTTGCTCAACCAGCAGGATGGCCATTCCCTGTGACTTCAAAAAGCGGCAGACTTCTTCGAGTCGCTGTATGATACGCATGGATAATCCTTCTGAAGGCTCGTCCAGCAATAGCAGGGCCGGGTTGGACACCAGGGCCTGCCCGATGGCCATCATGCGCTGTTCACCGCCGCTTAACCGGGTGCCCGGTACGTTCATCCGTTCCTGCAGCTCCGGGAAGAGGCCATAGATTGCCGCAGGCGGCCACTGGGATTTTTTTCTGAATTTGTACCCGGCGAAGTGCAGGTGCTCATCAACACTCATGGACGGAAACAGCAGGCGTCCCTGGGGGACATAGCCAACCCCCATGGCCGTGATTTTGTGGGTCTTTTTTTTGGTGATTTTTCGTCGGTTCAAAAGGATAGTGCCGGTGCGGGTGACCTCGGACAAACCCAGAATAGATTTTAGCAGGGTGGTTTTCCCCGCCCCGTTAGGACCGGCGATGACGACCAACTCGGCCGGATGCACCTGCAGATCGATGGCCTTTAAAATTTGGGTTTTGCCGTAGAAGGTATTTAGATCTGTTATCTTGAGTAGTGGATCGGTCATAATGAATTCGGGAAATTTCCTGAATGCTACCGGCGACATCATTTTATTATATTTGAGGCCCAACAGCTGCATATGACCACGCACTGGCAGGCGATCGAAAATCCAGATATCAGCTTTCAATATGATTTATTATTCTAATAAACTTAAAGCAAAGCAGGGGTAATAGCATAGGGTTTGAATTATTACCATGGTTGACACAACCGTCAACATGGCAAACTATATATTACCTAAACTGATCGGTTCCAGGTTCAGGGTTCAAGGTTCAAAGGTTCAAAGGTTATAAAAAGCTGATTTCCAGAACTTTTCAATCAATTGTTTGGAATGGCCACCTTCACCCATTGGGTGAAACGGTTTTGTGAACATGCTGTTGATAATACCCTATTATTCTAAAATGGTTGGCGGTTTTTAACCCTGAACGTTGAACCCTGAACCGCACAACCTGGGTGTTACATATTCATTCCGGCATTAAATCATTATAATCAGTGATGAACCCGAAAAGGTTCCAGATAACAGCCGATTCGGTGGGGGCATAAGACCCAAAAAAAACAATTTACTGGAGATAATGCTCAACTGGCTTCGACATGTGTTGATCAGCTACCAGTGTAGCGGCGGGGTTTATCCCCGCCTGGAGCCTGGGTAAGATTGGGAAAACTGCGTCTATCTCCGTTTAGGCGGGGATAAACCCCGCCACTACGTTCTTGCCAGAACTAAAAAGTGATTAAGGAAGATAAAAATGGACAACAACAAAGTGACTATATTCAAGAGTTACCCGTTTGAAGTCGGTCAAAAAATATATCTCGAAGACGGGCCCCGGAAGGGGGACTGGGAAGTGGTTGGCGTATCCGATCGCAAAGTGAAGCTGCGCTGCCCCATTTCCAACCGAGAATTCGAGTGGGACCGGTTTTGCTATTTCATGGAAGAATCTGCCGACAGCCCCTGGCCTCATCCGGATTGATCGCTGTTATTCGATACCGAAAACCTGGTTCTGTTGACCAAGTCGGAGAGCTTTGGCTATATCGTCGGATTTTAGGGTACTGGTTTCAGGTGTCAGGTGTCAGGTGTCAGCGCTGCCTCTGGCCGCGAGCGTCCTGTCTGATCGGAAAAGAAACCTTAAAAGCAAATATCGAATCCTCCAGAGGCGGACTGTAAGCATCGAACAAGGAACAACGAATGTCGAAGGAATGTATTCTATCTGTCTTATTAAAAAGACAGAGCAAAGCGATTCCACCCTTCATCATTCGATATTTCTTGTTCGGTGTTCTGCGGTTCGCTTTAAACGCAGTTTCATAAGAGCACTTAGCTCCTCGGTTCCCTGACACCTGAACACTGACACCTGAAACCTAAAACCAATGGACTGCGTTGTTGCTGCCCACTGGGGTCATTGTTTCCGATCGCAGCATAGAAAAAATATAACTTCTATTTCTTCCGATCATCCTTTTTTTCCTGGGGCCTTGCAGCGCCCTTGGTCAGACCGCCGTCTAAGCTGATGACTTCCAAACCCAGGTCGCGCAGCAGGGAATCAATCAACGGCGCCCTGGCTTTGAAACGCAGGGCACTGTCGAAAAGCCCGTCGGTTCCGGAACCGGATCCCTTCTCGCCCCACAGGCCATCGGCTTGGACGATCTTGATGCTGTCGATTTTTTCCATGGGCTTGACGCTCTCGCGCAGGATTTCAGGCATGTGGTCGATGACATACCTTTTGACATCCGCCGCGATCTGCTCGGGCGTTAAAATGTTGCGGGCCTCGTTTAGGGCCTGGGTGCCGTCGGCTTCCACTTTATAATCGATTTTCTTGGCCTCAGCTTCGATCTTAATGGCTTCGGTCCGATCGGCGGCAGCGGATTTTTCAGCTTCGGCCATTATTTTCAGCTCCACTGCCTTGCGCTCGGCTTCACGGGAGGCCTCGAGAAGTTCGATGGCCTTGCGGCGTTCGGCGGCCTCCAGCTCCCGGGCCGTGATCACTTTTTCCTCGGCGGTTACGAGGTCAGCCCTTGCCTGTTCGGCTTCGGCCTTGGCCTGGGATGTCTGTTTGGAATTCAGCGATATTTCGGCTTCGCGGGCCTGTTCGGCCAATTTCAACAATTTTTCCTTTTCGATCTCCCGCTCTTTCAGGGCGCGTTCGCGATCCAGTCGCTCTTCCTCGATTTCGCGTTCCGAGATAATTTTGGCAATTTCCACTTTCTGCCTGGCCAGGATTTCTGCCTGGTCGGCCTCCTGGGATTGATTGGCTCTTTGGCGGGCGATTTCGGTCGTCTGCGCTGCTTTGCGGCTTTCGACCTCCTGTTGCTGATCGAGGCGGGCATAGTTCTCTTCCCGCTCCAACGCCAGGTTCAGCTTTTCAGTCTCCAGATTTTTTTGGCGGATCTGGATTCTGGTATCCTGTTCGATATCGTTGCGGGTTTTCTTGCGGCTCTCGATCTTCTCGGTCAGCCGTGTGAGTCCTTCGGCGTCAAAGGCGTTGGAGGGATTGAAATAGCTCATTTCGGTCTGGTCCAACTGGGTCAGGGAGGCCGCTTCCAGTTCGAGGCCGTTGCGTGTCAGATCTCCTTCCACCGCCTCGCGTATTTTGCCGATAAAGTTTTTGCGCTGCTCATGCAGGTCCTCCATGGTCATCTCGGCCGCGGTGGAGCGGATGGCGTCGATGAATTTGCCTTCCACGATTTCCCGCATGTCCTCGGCATTTTTAGTTCGGGTGCCCAGGGTACTGGCCGCGACGGATATGGCATTCAAGTCCGGCGCCACATGCACATAGAACTCGGCGGTTACATCCACGCGCATGCGGTCTTTGGTAATTACCGATTGCTCCTTGATGCGTTGGACCTCCAGACGCAGGGTGCTCATATAAACATCGATCACTTCATGCAGACCGGGAATGACCAGCGCACCGCCGGTTTTGGCGACTTTCTCTCCCCCCAAGCCGGTGCGCACGAAGGCGATTTCCTTGCTGGCCCGCTTGTAGAAGATGAAGAACAGGACTATCAGTACTACCGCCAGCAATATCACAGTAAATATTAATGATGAGATAGACATGGCTAACCCCCCCAACCCGGACAAACCGGAATTGAAGATTGAAAATTGAAGATTGAATATTTGTGGTATTCTATCTAATCTATTTCGGCGCTGTCATTAAAGCAGCCCAATGCAGATTAGTAGATACCCAGCCAGGACAAGTCTGAATCACACAAGTACAATAAACCAAAATCGATCCCCATTTTTTGTAAAAGTTAGTTCTCCAGCTAATTGAAGCCATCCGAATATGATCGGAATCGATTTTCCCAATACTCCAATGCTCCACTACTCCAATACTCCTGTACTGCTGAGCAGGCACTCATTGCGGTAGTTTCTCAATAGGTTGAGTATTATGACAGCAGCTTTTCTTTAAGGGCATCGAAGCCGGCCTGGAACACACCGTTGCCGATTTGATCCGCCATCTGCTGTTCGGTACCCGGTGTCGTTACAAATTCAGCCGTCCATTCGGCAAACGTATGGTTGCCGTCCGTCACCGGGGTCAGTTTCAGGCCGGCCACATAATTGTCGACATCCAGGCCTGATTCCAGGATTGTATAAGAAAAGCTGTAGTCGAAATCCGACAGGGACAGCAGCTGTTCGCGCACCTGGACGCCATCGGTCAGGGTCAGCGTGCGGACACAGCCAATCGAGTCACTTGGCTGCCCGCCATCGATCGTGCTACGGGATATCAGCGGGTGCCAGCTAGGCATGTCGTTGAAGTCCCTCACCACGGCCCATACTTTGTCCGCCGGAGCCTCGATCACCGAACTGATGAAAACTTTGACCATTAAAACCCCCCAAAATATTGAAGATTTAAGATTGAAGAATGAATATTTAAGGATTTCAAAATTGAGAAAAATGAGCAAAAATTGAAAATGATCTAAAATGATCTAAAATTGAGGTATGCTGTCAATCTTATAAAAAAGGAGACAGAGCGCAGCGATTCCTTAATTTTAGTCATTTTAGTCAATTTAGGTCATTTTAGTCATTCGTTAATTATTCAATCTTCAATCTTCAATTTCGTTACGGCATCAATTCATTAAAGGCGCCTACCAGCGCATCGACAAAGGCCGGGCTGTTGATATCATAGGGCAGGCGCTTGATGCGGCGTTTTTCGTACTGGTTGACGGTGCTTTCGAGCGCCTCGAACAGGGCGGCATCAGCTTGGGCGTCGTGGAAGACGGCTCCCGGTGTTTCTACCAGGGACATGCCGCCTTCGGGAATAAAAAAACGGACCTCGCCTTTCATCTGGTTGAGCTTGTTGCCGATCCACTCGCCGATCTGCTTTGACTCCTCGGCCGTTATCCGGACAATGGTTACCTGCGGGTTGTGATGATATATGTTGCGTCCCCGGTAGCGTTCCGGCACCGTCTCCGGTGCGCCGAAGTTGATCATCTCCAGCGCCCCGCACGCTCCCACATACGGGACCCCGGTTCGAATGATCGCTCCCATGCGATCTTCTCCGGCACTCAGCACACCGCCCAAAAGATGATCGGTTACTTCCGAGGTCGTAATGTCGATGACCCCCTCGAGGACACCCGAGTCCACTAATTTTTCCATGGAGCGGCCGCCGGTGCCGGTGGCGTGAAAAACCAGACAATCGTATTTATGCTCCAGCTTTTTAACGACCTGCTGCACACAGGGGGTCGTCACCCCGAACATGGTCAGTCCGATGGCCGGCTTGTGTTGGACTCCCTTGGGCTTTTGGCCCGTCATCATGCCTACCAGGGCGTTGGCGGCGTTGGTGAGCACGCGTTCCGATATGCGATTGATGCCCTGAACATCGGTGACCGAGTAGAGCATGCAGATATCCGATGCGCCCACATAGGGTTTCACATCGCCGCTGGCCATGGTCGAAACCATGATTTTGGGAACGCCGACATCCAGGCTCTGCATGCCCGGCGTGGACAAGGAGGTTCCACCCGACCCTCCCAGGGAAATGACGCCGCCCAGATCCGGCCGGGTGGCCAGATAACAGGCAAAAGCTTCGGCCATGGCGGTAACGGCGGTGCCCCGGTCGCCGGTAAATACGGCATTGCTTCCGGATGGGTGATGGACTGCCACGTCCGGCGGCTTTACGTCGGCTGTCGACGGCTGGCCCGCGGTGCTCACATCCACGGTTCTAACCTTGATATTCTGGGCCGCAATCAAATCGCGGACGAACAGCAGTTCCGTCTGCTTGGTGTCAAATGTACCGACGACATACGCCGTTTTGTCCGATATCAATTCACCGGCAGGCGGCAGCGGGGCGGTTGGGATTTCCGGCGCCGGCATGTCCATGGCCGGTCGGGCGGGAATCTTATCAGCCCTGGCCCAGCGGGTGACCTTGCGGCCGATACCTTGGCGGAGCTTGTCGCCTGGGCGGGTTTGGATCAGCGGGTTGCCGTGGGACCACCGGTTGGCCACGCCGCCGCTGCCCAATTGCAGTTGGCCGGATGTTCGGGCGCCCGGAACGGGACCGGGTGCAGGTGTCTCAACAGCGGCCTCCGCCTCTTTTTCGGCCGTATCCTCATCCTCCGAACTGACACCTAAAAGACGCTGCTGAAGGTTGCGGTCTGCAGCCAAAGCCGCCGAATCCATTTCGGCCTCGATCTTGCCGTTTACCATTACTGCCAGACGTTTGGCCACTTTGGTGGCCACCCCCAGGTTTTGCTCCACCAGCAGAACCGCCAGATCTTCCTCCTGGGCCAGACGCACCAGAAGCTCTTCCACCTGATTTACGATCTGCGGGGCCAATCCTTCGGTGGGCTCATCCATGATCAGCAACCTTGGATTCGCCACCAGAGACCGGCCGATCGCAAGCATCTGCTGTTCACCGCCGGAAAGCTGATTGCCTTCGTGGCGCCGGCGCTCGGCCAGACGCGGAAATATTCCGTAAACGCTGTCCAGATCCCAGCGGCCGCTTCCTCTGACCGCAACCTTCAAATGCTCCTCAACGGTCAGCGAAGGCCACACCCGGCGTCCCTGGGGAACATAGCCCACTCCCCGGTCCACGATATGGTAAGGCTGCGTGCCCAAAAGCTCGCGGCCGTCCAAAAGGACGCTGCCGCCGCCCGCGCGCACCAATCCCATGATGGCGTTGCAAAGCGTGGTTTTACCCATTCCGTTGCGGCCCACGATTCCCAGAACACCATGATGCTCCAATGTGAAGGAGACCCCTTGCAGCACATGGGTGTGCCCATAGTAAACGTTGAGGTCTTTCACTTCCAAGATCGCTTTGCTATGGTTGGCCTGTCTAGTGATTGTTGTCTTCCCCCAGATATATGCTTTGCACCTCGGGATCTTTTTGAATAGCCGCCGGCGTGCCCTCCTTGAAAACGGTCCCGTTGTGCATAATGGTTACACTATCAACGACTTTCAGAGCAACCTCTAAATCATGTTCAATGATAATAAATCCGATGTGCCGCGGCAGGCCGTCGAGCATGGTTACGAGATTTTTGCGTTCTGCCGCTGATAGACCGGCGGCCGGCTCGTCCAGTAGCAGGATGCGCGGCGCACCCGCCAGGGCCATTCCAATCTCCAATTGGCGCTGCTGGCCGTGGGACAACTCGCCCACAAGCCGATGCAGCACTTCCTGCAGGCCGACGAACCTGGCGGTCATCTCCGCCTGGTCTAAAACCTTGTCGTCCGGTCCCGGGCGGCGAAAGGAAAAACGCCGTCTGGCCACCCCCCGCAAGGCCAGGAACAGGTTGTCCCTTACCGATAGGTCCAGGAACAGACGGGTCTGCTGATAGGTGCGCCGCAGTCCCCGCCGAATGCGTTCATGGGTAGCCAGATGGGTTATATCTTCACCATACAGCCGGATGTGGCCGCTGGTGGGCGGAAAATCGCCGGTGATGGCGTCGAACAAGGTGGTTTTGCCGGCACCGTTGGCTCCCAGCACGGCACGCCGTTCGCCGGCAGCGATCTGCATCGATACATTCTTGAGTGCTTCCAGGGCACCGAAAGTCCGCCCGACGTCCACGATCTCCAGGGCGAAGGGCGTACCGGTGGTATTGAAAGGCAGGCTGCCCTGGCTGGTCAAGGTATCCTTGCTTTCGTCACCGTATGCAGCTTCGGTCAACAATGTATGCATATGAGTATTCCGTCGCAATCTATGCTTTCGCCAAGACTGCTCCTGTGGAAATGCGGCCCCGGCGGAGAAGTAATGGCGCAGGTTGCGATTGATAGGTGTCAGGAATTTTAGGAATTCGGCATTCGGTTTTAGGCATTGGCACCTCCTATGAAACTACATTGGAATGACGAATGTCGAATGACGAATGTCGAATGGTGGATTCGCTTCGCTCAGTCGATTTGAAAAAGACAGAATACATTCCTTCGACATTCGTTATTCCTTGTTCGATATTCGATATTCGCTTTTTCGAAGTTTCTTTTATTGATCAGACTGGCCGTTTTTCCGGCCAGAGGCAGCGCTCTTGTGAAACTACATCTACATTAACCCCAAGAAAGGTATTTTAAATCGCGCTCGTCCTCGTACTCGGGTTTGAAAACGGCTCAAAAGCTTCGAGGACGAGCACGAGGACGAGGACGAAACGGCCAAGGAGTTCATAGGAAACTGCGTAAAATTTGCACAAAGGGCAGTTTCTTTTCCGATCAGACTGGACGCCTGCGGCCAGCGGCCTCCGCTCTTGTGAAACTACACAAATTTCAATGCTATTTTGGTAGAAGTAAATGGTTGGTGGGAGTGGCCTCCGGCCACGATTATTTAGGTAATAGCGGTTAAAAACCGCTCCCACAATCTATAATAACTCTAAGCATCAATGTAGTTTATTTTCCTTGATCTGACCGGACGCTCGCGGCCAGAGGCCGCACTCTTATGAAACTACATTAAAAGCGAACCGCAGAATATCGAACAAGAAATATCGAATGATGAAGGGTGGAATCGCTTTGCTCTGTCTTTTTAATAAGATAGATAGAATACATTCCTTCGACATTCGTTATTCCTTGTTCGATATTCGATATTCGCTTTTTCGAAGTTTCTTATTCGATCAGACCGGCTGTCTTTTAGCCGGAGGCCATGCTCGTGTGAAACTACAATTCAAAAGCTGGAGTTGATACCATCTTGGCTACGTTGCAATTGTAGGTTGGGTTGAGCCAACTCCAGGCATTGTTGGGTTTCATTACACTCAACCCAACCTACATTTTGGCGGTGCTATCACGAAATGCGAAACCCAACAACAGCCGATTTCGGAACCGATTCCCAAAAGTTTCTTTTGTGATCAGACCGGCTATCCTTTAGCCGGAGGCTGCTGCTCTTTTAAAACAACATCTGCATTGACCCCAAAACAGGCTATTTAAATCGTGCTCGTCCTCGAAGGCGATTCAAAGGCATCGAGGACGAGTACGAGTACGAGCACGAAACGATGGATGTACTCGTAATAAACTACGCCGGTTTGGCACAGTTTTTTTTTCGATCAGGCTGGCCACTTACGCGGCCAGCCGTTGAGCGTATCTACATTTATTTACAAGGCGGATTGTTGCGTCCCACCGGTCCCAGATCCAGAAACTTCTGTTGATCCCAGCCCATGACCTGATTGACCATGGGGATGGTTTTGATGACTTTGTTGTACAGGTTGCCGTCATCACCGAGCACGACCTCGGTCAGGAATATATCGGCGACGGCCTGGCGGTTGGCGTCCAGCTTGATCAAGCCGCCCGGCGCCTGCAGTTCCAATGTTGAAAGGGCGTCGCGAAATGCTTTCTGACCATTGGACAAATCACCTTTGACCTGTTCCAGTGCTTCCAGCGCCGCCAGGGTCGCACAATAATACCCGTAGGTGAAAAGTGAAGGAGACGGAAATCCCTTGGGGTATTCCTTTTTATAGTCGGCGACGTACTTCAGCCAGGACGGCTTCTGGGAAGAGTCGGCAATGGGCCCGCCGGATGGTGTGCCGACGACAAAATTTTTGCGACGACCCTTGGAACCCAGCACGGATTGATCCATGGTGATCGATCCGCCGATCAGCGGCTTTTCGCCACCGGACATCTCGTACTGGCTCAGGAAGTTAACGGCGTCGGCCCCGCCCAGGGCGACGTAGATCGCGTCGATGTCATCGGGTATGGAGGCCACGATGGTGCTGTAGTCCTTGTTGCCGATGGGTACCCAGAACCGATCGAGAACCTGGCCGCCCGCATCGCAGTAGCCCAGCAGAAAGCCAAGCACCTGGGTGTAGGGAAAGGAGTAGTCTTCGGCAATCGTGACGATTTTCTTGTAGCCTTTGACATTGTAGGCATACTCGCCCAGGCCCGCCATCCATTGGGCGCCGTCGGTTTGCCAGCGGAAGAAGTTGGGCGCCGGGTCGCGCAGGGTGGTGTCCTGGGCAGCCGAGGAGCCATTGAGGATGGTGACCTGGGGCTGGGTCTTGGCATAATTTTTCAGAGCAATGCCTTCCGAACCGGAAAGCGGTCCGATGACCAGATCCACCTTGTCCTGCTCCACCAGCTTGCGCACGGCCCGGACAGCACTATCCGGGCTGGCGTCGCTAGACATGGTAATCAGTTCGATTTTTTTCCCGGCTACCATATAATTTCTTTCCTGAAGGGCCTGTTTGACGCCCCGGACCCCATCTTCGCCCAACGCAGCAAATGCCCCCTCTAAGGTAGCAATTACGCCGAACTTGTATCCATCCTCGGCCTGCACCGGAGCGGCGATGCCCAGGCAGGCAACCAGAGCCATAATGATAAACAGTTTTGTCAGGTTTTTTTTCATTTTTTCCTCCTTTTGTTGGTTTGATTTCTGCCTGAATTTTGCCTTTGAAAGCCTCGGATTCATCCGCTTCTCTTTCGTTATTCCCCTTCCGAGGATCCATGAAGGATTCAGGCAAAAATATGATTAACCCCGCTCGAATGCCCCATCCAAATGAAAAATGAATAATGATGGTCTCGCAACAAGTCAAAAATCAGCCTTTTTACGAGAGTGTTTAGTATTTAGTGTTTAACGATCTATCAAACCGACATGACATTCAAGGCATAGAGCCAAATACCAAACACGAAACACCAAACACACGATGAATGCGACTTTTTAAGAATTCATCGATCTTCAATTTTTAACCACGGCCTTCTTGACTTTTTGCCATAATCCCAGCAGGCCGTCCGGTGAAAAAAGCACGATCGTCAGGAATACGGCGCCGATCAACAGATTGAAGCGCTCCCGGGCGATCAGGTCGATGGCGAAGTTCTCCAGCAAAATGAACAGCACGGCCCCGGCAAAGGCACCGATCGGGTGACCCAGGCCGCCCACCATGGCGATGATCAGGATGTCGATCGTGACGCCGATACCCACCGAGCCCGATGATATGCGCCCGTTCAGCCAGACTGTCAACACACCGCCCAAAGCGGCGATCAGGGCCGCGATGGTGTACGCCAAAATGCGGTGCGCGGTGACGTTGAAACCCAGGGCGCGCATGCGCCGTTCATTGTCACGAATGCCCTGCAGGGACAGCCCGAAGGTCGATCGGCCCAGGTAGACCGTTGCGGCGTAAGTTGCGGCCGCCGTGGCCAGGCTCATATAATAGAACGGAACCGGATCGCGCAGATTGACCCCGGCAATCACCGGCGGCTTGAGGCCGGCAAATCCCGTCCAGCCGTTAAAAATTGGATAATTCTGCCTGACGAAATAATAGAAACCCACGCTGATGGCCAGCGTAATCATAATGGTGTAGATTCCCTCGGTGCGAACGGAAATTGCCCCGATCAGGGTGCCAAAAATAACCGCAATCAAAATCGCCATCAGAACCGTCGGCAGCCAGGGCCAGCCCAGCCCCATTTTCTGGTCATTGAAACCCCAGATGGCAACCATGTAGCCGGCGCAGCCGGCCACACTCAGCTGGGCCAGGGAAACCATACCACCGTAGCCGGCCAGTAAGTTTACGCTCAGGGCAATCACGCCCAGAATCAAGGCCTGGGCGCCTATCTGCACTGTCCAGAAGGGCGAGGCGATCCAGGGATAGATCATCAGGAAAGCTCCCAGCAGTATATATGCCACTCCCACGGCCCGGCTGCTGACCGTTGGAATCTGTGCCGAGCGGCCAGCCATCACACACTCCTTCCGAAAAACCCCTGGGGCCGGAAAGCCAGGGTTATCACCATGATGATAAACGTATAGACGACACCGTAGGTCGGTGAGTAGGCCAGCCCGAACTGTTCGGCCAGGCCGATCAACAGCGCTCCCAACGCCGCGCCGCCCACGCTGCCCATGCCGCCGACGATGACGACAACCAGGGACGCCAGCAGATAGCGGACATCCTCGCCCGGTGCAATGGACAATGCGCTTCCGCCGATGACCCCGGCCAGGCCGGCCAGGCCGGCTCCGATGGCGAAGACAATCGCAAAAACACGGTGGACGTTGACCCCGGTGGCGGCCAGCATGTCCTTATCATCGACACCCGCCCGAATCTGCATGCCCACCTTGGTTCGGTTCAGAAAATACCACAATGCCAGGCCGATGACGATCGCCACGCCCAGGATAAACAGGCGGTAGGTCGTGTAAACCCTTACCAGGGGCAGACGGGTAATGCCGTAAAGCACTTCGGGAATTTCAAATTGATAGGTCGTGCCGCCCCAGATGGCCAGCATCAGGTCGGCGATGATGATGGAAATGCCGATACTGACCATGGTCTGACGGATATCCTGGCCTTCGATGTGACGGAAAATGACTACTTGAAGCAACAACCCCATGATGGCCATGGAAAAAAAGCCCGCCGCCACCCCCAGAATCCAGCTGCCGGCCAGCTCCTGAATCGTAAATCCGATGTAAGCGCCCAACAGATACAGCGAGCCGTGGGCCAGGTTCACGTTGCGCATGAGCCCGAATACCAGTGTGAAACCGCTCGCTACCAGGAAATAAAGGGCGGCAAGGGTGAGTCCATTTAATATGGTCAATACGAACAGTTTCATTATTACTCCACCATCCGCAACACTTCCATGGCATTGTCGGAATCGGTGACAAGAACGTGAATCACCCCGGTTCGCAGTGCACCGAGAATGGCCTTGGATTTGTCCATTTCGCTGACTACGGCGATGACGGTATGGATACTGCGCAAATTTTCAAAAGTTAACCCCACCAGATTCACGTGCTCTTCGGGATCGATCAGCCGTCCATCCTCATTGAAGAAGGTTCCCAGCATATCTCCCACCGCGCCGCTTTTTGCCAACTGCCTGGCCGCGGTTCTCGAAATACAGTCCATTCGAACCAGGGTCGCATCATCTGCGGGTGTACCGATGCCGACAATGGCGATGTCTGCTTTTCGGGCCCTCTTTAAGATCGGACCCACCGCTTCCTGGGCGTACAGGATGTCCCGCACCCCTTCGCTCTCAACATACGCCGGCGCATGCAGATGAAAGGCCTGTCCCCCGGAGTTGACAGCTAATTTTTGGCAGATGTCATTGGGGTTGATAGACTCACCGACATGCGGCGAGCTTCCCATGGCGCTGACAAAAGTGCAGGCGGTGCTGCGGGACGGCATGTAAAACTCCGGAATTTCGCCTGTATTTCGCCCCATTCCCACAGTCACGACCATCCCGTCGGACAAATGGCGTTCAAGATAGCCGGCTGCTGCCCTGGCTACCGAATGTCTCCGTTCCTCTTCATCCGGAAACGAAGGGGCAACGATGGCATTTTGCAGCCCAAACCTGTTTTTCAGTTTATTTTCGAGATCCAGTGATACTGCAGTTAAAGATTTAATATTGATTTCGACGATTCCCAAGTCTCTTGCCTGTCGGAGCAACCGCTGAACTTTCTGGCGTGATATGCCTAAAGTCCGGGCGACTTCAACCTGGGTCTTCCCTTCCAAGTAATAAAGAGATGCCATGTGGCTCAGAAACTCGAGAAAACTACGATCTTCATCTGGGTCTTGAAGCATGGTATCTTTCGAATTTGCTGCGACGTACTTTAAAGATAATGTTTCTGTGACACACCGGTTTGGTAAGCCACCTGGAATGATGGAGTAACGGGGTGTTGGAATACCGGGTATGAAAAATGAAAAAAGACCTGAATTCTACACAAGATGTTGAACTAAACTTTTTTAGCGATAACCGTCAAGCAATTATTTTTTGGTTTTTGTCCCCCGAATATTCCAATAATACGAGTGGAATCGCGCAACGTTATGGGTTTTGAATCTTTGTTTCTTCAGAAGCATCATCGTATAGCCCCGGAACCCATAATTCCAGCATTCACCGCCTCCGGCGGATTGTCGAGGCGAACAAAATTATGCTCTCTTGGGCATTTGCTCGCAAGGTAGATATTTTTTATAGAGTGGACGCATAAACGTAAAAATTCTCATTATATCAGCATGATAAGATAAAATACTACTTGACTTTTTTTGATATAAGTACTACTAAAATCACTCCTTTTATAG
>Ga0209149_1000686_pt1 | contig 14916 bp, 8 predicted proteins | sample WorMetTyACAVOLI2_FD_187423 | JGI IMG/M metagenome (GOLD analysis project Ga0209149, IMG submission 187423) | Marine gutless worms symbiont microbial communities from Max Planck institute for Marine Microbiology, Germany - Olavius algarvensis... ... | reverse complement strand
TTCAATGGTACAACTTTCGACCCCCTGGGGTGACCCCTAACCGGGGAATGGGCCCCCCGTGAGGCGCTTTTTGTCGAATTACTTTGACCTCTTGTTTTATTTTTAGTTTCACATTTTAATTTGTTGTTTATTCCGTGTGGTAGACTAAGCTATACCCATCAGCTTTTTACTGCACGTTAAATAAACACTATCGTATCGTATCGTATAAGACAGCTAAATATCAGTAGACTAATAAAATGGTATCGTTTTAACGCATGACGCGTATGTATAGCGCGGACTATGCTGTAGCAAGATGTCTGTCTGTCCGTCTGTCCGTCCGTCTGTCTGTCACACGCCGGTATTCTGTCGAAACGCCAAAACGTAACCTCAAAACATTTTTCACCATAGGGTAGCCAAACCATTCTAGTTGTTCGGTACTAAACTCTATCAGAGTGATCCGACGGGAACCCCCTAACGCTGTACCTCGGAAATGATATGACATAGAGCCATAGTTACTATGAAAGAGACGAATAGGAAACCGTACAAAGCTTTCGAATGGTGCCATTTTTAATGATCTTGAGTGACCGTTAACCCAGGTTTCAAGGTCACGATATTATTAATTTTTTAACGTCAATATAACTCGAAATGATAAAAGATACAGCTGTACTTAAAATGGCAGACCAATAGTAAGTCGTATATGATCTATCGAGCTGCGCCATTTTCAACGACTTTGAACGACCCTACCCCCAATTTCAATGTCACGCCATTATTTGATGCTGAATACCTCTGAAACGGTACGAGATACAGACGTTGTTTCAATGGAATACTAATAGGGACTTACACACGCCCCACACCCCCTACTGAAGGGTGTCATTTCGAATGACCTTGCGTGACCTTGAGTGACTTAGCGAAAAATTCAATGACACAAAGCGTCGCCCGGTCTCTCTGCGACAGCTGAGCTTCTTGTTGTAGCACACAAGCTTTTGCAGCCGTGCTTTTCGTAGCTTCATAACTGCGAAATAGCGACGACTGGCATAAGTTCAGTGGAAGGAATGGTTGCTGTAGAGCCATGCACCATCGCCAGCGTCGCGATGTCGACGTTCGACAGTGTCGTTATCAGTAGCAGTCCACTGCGTCAGACATTTGCTGCACAATGCCCGTCGATAGTGATCCCGGACGCTTGGGACGAGGAAGACGAACAGAACACAGTTGGCGAAACCCTGAGCGCTGTCACCAATACCCTTCGACAGAACAGAACACGCGTCGTAAATGCACGTCATGTTCACGAGAATGACGAATTGTATATAGTAATAATAGAGCAGTAGATTAAAACAAAGAGCTTTGTGTCCACGAATTGACTGAATTATACAAGAAAACTATTGCAAATAGGATGCGCTTAGCATCATATAAAAGACAGGAGTGCAACATCTTTTTGCGTGACGTACAAATCTTTAAAATAGTTGAACTGACGTTGAAGGAGGAGGCACATGAAAGAAAGATGAAAGATGGTAATGAAAAATTAGAATCACGGGGCTACCCGATGGTTCGAACTGCGTTATCTTACTTTTATTAGTTTTGAGTCAATATCAACGTGCGACTAGACGAACGAAAGGACGGACAGACACGCCGCGCCGCCTATAGCAGGTCACTATATAGTGTATAACTTGGGCGTGATAATAAAACTAACAGAAGTTAGAAATTTGAATTCGCAACGATCATGAAGACGTAAGTCAATAAAGGCAATTTTCGATATAGTTTTTATCTTAGAAATATAACTCAACAGCAGCGAGCATTCATCCACACATTAGGCTTTTTACATACAGAAACAGTTCATTCTGTATACGCCAATTGTCATTCTGCTAGAATCTAAGATGGATACTATAAAGATAAGCTGATCCACATACTTGCAAGGGAATAATCCATGCCATGATGTTGCTTTCGACGTCGCTGACGAAATGATTGTTGATGACAAAACGTAGTGTTCCCCAAATTCGTAGAACGATGAAGACAATTGGTACTAGGATCAGTTTCCGATTGGCGTCGACAATAGCGTCGGATCCTTGTCGCTTCTGTCCTGAACCACCGGAGTTTCTGTCCCACCTCTTTATCTGCACCACACAATACACCCTTTAGAGTGCTAAGTTAATTATAGTGCCACATCGAATAATATGAAGTTGGTACACTGACCGTTCATGGGTGGGGTAGTTCGGTACAGCAAGGAGGGGACTAGACGGGGCCGCAGTAAGGACGTCAGAAGCATGTGCGTGTCATCAAAGCAAAGGGACCCAAATTTTGGCTAACACCCGGACATGCACTAGCCTCAATTCGGCGTTGAACACAAGTTCCTCGACAAAATGTTATTAATAAAGACGTAACCAAAGTGTTCATATTAAACTGCAATTTCAGTTAACTGGTGAACGCAAATAAACCTAAACGTAGTTACACTGTGCATTAAACTTCAACATCCGTTACATACTAATCGGTTAGCCTTGCTTATCATCATCACTATCAGAGAACTTTATTTCGCATAAAGATGCAGACGGCCAGAAGGGCATTGGCCCATCGAAAAAGCTGGCGTATACCTATAACATGTGATACTGACATATCAAAAACAAACAAAAAGCAAGCAAACAACTAAGCCAGCGTACAATACCGGTATACGACAGTAAACAAGCACAATCATCATCATCATTTTATTCGCTCAAAAGTTTCATACGTAAGCAGCGTAAGAACCAATGACACTAAGCAGCGAGGGACAGCAAGGCTCTATGCACTGACTGCTGCCCTGAGTTATTTTACCATCCTACGCACGGAGTGAAGAAAGCTGAATCGACTCGGCGCCCTTGTAGTGACTTTATGGACATGTTACGGCGCCTTATAAGTCGTCGTATTATTATTATTAAGGGTGTGTGTAGCTCGTGCCCAAAGCTGCATATCGTAGGCCTAACAACAACAACAAACAACAAGTTTATTGTTTGCACATAATATAGAGCCAGCCGATACGTTATAAATGAGTAGATTAACATGCAAACAAGGCCCCCAAAGAAGCAAATTACTGGATTTTATGACGAACACATCTGTCCACGGTTCTGGAAGTGGGCCCCGTCCCACACACCAGTCAGGCATGTTGCAGAACATTGCGACCTACGACCTATCAAGCATGTATAATTCACTAAAGGTCCAATGCGTCTTGTTTGATGAAATTTGCGCAAATGCGACTATGCCTTGTCTTCAACTCACCTGCTTCTGTATCTTGCACTTGACGGGGATGTATAAGCCGACGATGACAAAGTAGCAGCTGATCTCCCAAGCCTTGCCGGTGATGTACTGCCACCAGAGTGTTGATAACATGGCCACATCGGGGTCGATCCAGCACCAGCTTGGTCTGTGTAAGTTGTCGTCGTGACCGAGAACTCCAAGTGACAGGGCAGTTACGGCCACGGTTGCTATCATTATCGACACAGTCAAGCCACACAGATGATTGAACAGCTCGCTGTCTCAAGACAATGTTTTAAGAACATTCTTGATAGAGACAGAGACAGACATAAAGAATTATACAGGAAAAACGATATTGCGTGTGAATTGTATACGATCATAAGTATATTCCAACACGAATTGTGAAAGCTGACCAGCTGCTATCCGTTGTTAGACCTACTGATCGACTTAATAGACAACAGTACACAGTAACATTACTATCGCAGATCATCCAGAGTTGCTATACCATTAACGACAAGCGCCACCAATCAGTAGATTAGATAACCGAACGTTACGTGCCGTCAACGGATTGGGCCTTTTAAACTTGAGTAATAATATAAAGAACGCTTATTAGCTGTTCGGACTGATCGTACAATCTGATTGAATAATGCAACGCACGTGTCTGAAAAGTATCCAACTGAAACTTCACGTAAAATCCAAAAATTGAAATTGACACGTCAAAGTTACAATAATCATCAGTGAAATTTCAAAAAAAACAGGTTAGCGTAGCTGTGTGCCTTTGAAATCTGAGTTAGGGGGTCATTCAAGGTCAGTAAAAGGGGCAGAATTCGCTAGATAAATAATGATGATTAAATAAACATATCTTAAATTAATTTTTAGTCAGCTAAATTTTCTTAATGTTTCACGTGTTTGTGTGTAGACCCTATGTGTTATTTTGGAGTTACATGTGATTGTAAATCATTTCAATGTTAGTAGTATTTTTATGGGCCACGTGTAAGCGGTCTAACAGCCCTACGTGTGCCTTGGCATGGAGCCCTATACTGTATGTGTTTTTAATTGATTTGCTCTTTTTATGTTTGCTCTTTTTGCTTAAATAAATGATGGATGGATGGATGAAACGCAGCTATGAAATAGAAAACCTACTCGACCAGCAGGGGTCGAGAATGATGCCTCCGCCAGGCCTCCAAATCTAAATTCGGCCTCCTGTGACCTTGACCTTTGACATCCTGACACCCGAAGTTGACCGCTTCACGACCTTGCGCCGTGAACCACTTGTGCAAATATACATCGAAATCGGTTTATTCGTTTTCAAACGATCGTGTTAACAAGTTGTGTAACGGTGCAACTGACAAACGAACAGAAGGACGATTGGATAGATAGCAGGTAATATACATTATGCCTTCGGGTAGACTAGATTGGCTAAGAATCATCGATATTCGGAGACTCAACACCTAGCTGTTCACTCAACACGAGGGTGAGTAAGTAAGGTTTAACCTTTTATGGGCACATTAAAGCCGCAGAGCAATACAGCAATGCGGTTATTGGTACACTGGCCGCTGATGGGTGGGCTGTTACATTTGGTACAGCGAGGAGGGGCCTGTGTGGGCTGCGGCCCCACCCAGCCCCTCCTGGCTGTAGCACATGTAACAACGCACCCAGCATTAACGGCCAGTGTGTGTACCAACTTCATATCATTCGATGTGGCACTATAATTGCCTCTGCACTCTAAAGGGTTAACGTCCCTCTCGAAACATCGAAGGTCATCTGATCTGATTCATCTCGGAGACGACGAGTCTTAGACAATTAATTGCACTGGAGCCAAGAAATGAAACTCATAGCAACCAAAAGAAGATATAAAAAACAAAAACACTAACCATAACACAATCAATCTTGCCCCAGTTGAAAAAAAGATGCAAAATACTCCAAAAAATTAAATTTTAACCTCAACTGAGAGTAAAAGAACTGTCTACACATGTGCATTATTCTGCACAACTACGGTACACAGTACAGGAACAGTACAACAGTTTGTTTTGATAACCTTCCCTCTTATGCCTCTTATGTCGCAGAGAGGCCGCGCGATGCTTCGTGTCTGTCAGTAGTTAGCTTCAATAGTACCTCTTCGGCGTATTCACTGATGCGTGGTGGTCTGTGCCGTAAACATATGTGCACCGCAACTGTTATACGGACCGTCAATAATGTTGATCGCACTAGCTCAAGCAGTTATCGATCGATAGCCAGATATTCGTCCAGAATCGCGATTTTTGCGTACCCCACCTGCATTCGACGCCGCCGATAGGGGGGGGGGGTCCCGTCGGAATATTGTCACAACATTTGGTGTGGAAAAAATAGAATGGTGTGGCTATCCGACGGTGAATAAAATTGAAGATATGTTTATTCGTTTTGACAGAGTCCAGGAACGCGACGGACAGACAGGCGGACAGACAGACGTACACCGCATGACGGCCGCGCTTGCATAGCATCGCGCGGCAAAAATGCATCGATTTGCAGAGTGATGAAACGTGTTAATTTAATGTGAGATTAGCATCAAAGCAATTTGTTTGGCAATGACTTGGGGTCATGCATTATGGTATTCGTTGGACCACGGTTTCGAGACGTCTCGTGTGGACAACGCAGCACTGTGCTAACAGGAGCGATAAAGTCATAAAGTCCCGTGCACCATCAACAAGTTGCAGCGTGTACTGAACGCCGCAGCGCGTCTTATCAGTGGAACGCGGAAGTTTTATAGTGGTCTATCTCTCAGCAACATCACGGCTCAACATCCCGCAGCGGGTGCAGTACAAACTCGGAGTAACATTGCACCGGTCTTTACAAGACAATGGTCCTCAGTATTAGTATTAAGTGAACTGCTGCACATTGGTCTCAGAGGTTTCTGGTCGTCGACACTTGCGTCCTGCCAACCATCAGCACTTCCTTGTACCCTGCCCTGCCACTGCCATACAGGAAGTGCTCACAATACTAGCACAATTGGGCGGCAGGCTTTTTTGTTTCTGGACTGGTGGTCTGGAACGCGCATCCTGACGACTTCCAAGACGTATAGCGCAATGCACTAACAGCTCTTATTCGTCGTTCAAGATGTTCTTCCTCACTGAGCGCTAAGTGTATTCCGCAGATTAAGAGAGGTGCGAGGACGCGCTATCTAAATCTGACACTGACACTGACAACAATAATATTTATTTCGCCAAAGGGCAGGACACCAAAGGGCAAAAGCCCATCAAAGCTGAAAACTATACTAACTAATAAACAAAAAAGAACAAGAACAAGGAGAATAGAAAACTACGCTACAAACGTGTAGATAAGCCTAATACATTAATATATTTTGCTGAAATCTGGCGTGAAAAGATCTGTACAACGCAATAGGTTTTCCAGGCTCTTCAGCAATTCACTTACAACTTCTTCCGAGACAAACCTACCCGGTACCTAAATGCTATTACCAGCTATGTTTGGCCTACGTAAAACGAAGAGCAAGGACACTGCAGCGGGCTTGTGTAATAATGGTATCTGGACATTTCCTCTGGACATATTCCTCCCAGACATCTCCCCCTCCTGGACAATTCCCTCTGCCCTTTTACACGGTGTAGGACATTTCCCCTTCCGTCACTACCATCCGCCAATCTACAATATAAAGCTATCTGCCGTCAACGTGTACAAAATTGATAGAGGTTGGAGTCAGGAGTACGGATTAGTGTCATCTTTTCAGAATATCCCCAGCCTCGTGGGTCGGTTAGGGATGGACCCGCGTCGTGAGTCGGTTAGGGTCAGGAGTATGGGTTAGTGCCAGTTTTCAAAGTCTCGCTTTAACAGCCGGGGACATGTACTTTTAGGTGGGGAAAGCAATTGTCCGGGCGGGAAATGTCCGGGAAAATATGTCCGAGGGGGAAATCAAGGGAGAAACGTCCTACACTCGTAATAACCTGGTATAGTCCAGCAGACGGCGTGGTAGAGCGGAGTGAGTCTGGCAGCGAGTGTCGTGGCGTTGAGACCGACACACAGGTAGATGTTGAGTGCGACGGCGACGGTCCACAGGAACGAACTGATGCTCGAGAAAACTGTCAGCGACGAGTGTAGTTGACACCAGGCTACGTACTCGGTGCCGGCGTCGTCCACTGGATGCCAGTACCACCTGAATCAGTCAACGAACTGCAGTCTTGTCAACACTGCCGCCCTCCAACTACAAGACCGCCTTATCTATTCCACTCCACCGATTGTTCGTCTGTCTATCCGCCCGTCAATATCGACTTCGATATTGACACAAAATCATTCCAAAGTTTAAGTTTATTTAACTGGAGTTTTTCATTATTTTTGCATTATTTCCGGTTTAAGCGCTCTGTCACTCGTGTTCAGAGTCGTTTTAGAGACAGACGTTTCTCTGCAGCTGGACCACGTATTTGGAACAACTTACCTGGCAGTCTGCATAGAATTCAGGTTTCAGGAGACAGCTGAAAACATTTGTTTCAAACGGACTGCGGCCCATCGTGAATTTTTTGATTATTGCGCCTTATAAATACTCTTATTTACTTACTCACTCACTTACTTCGTGTTCAGCATGCTCAACAATACAGAATGAATATATGGTCATGAAAACACGTCCGTCGAGAGCGTTAAGCAAACAAACAGCATCTGAGCTTAAAAAAACTTCCAGTTTAACGACTGCCATGCTATTGTTGGCCCGACTTAAAGGCCATGTATGCGATGGTTGCCGTTGTCGGTCCGTTGTCCGTTGTCCAACGTCCGTTGTCAGTCTTGTGGTCGTGCCTCGAAAACTAACCAAGACAGACCCATAGTTAGGCATACGTGTAACACCATTAGAAAGTCGGCTACGCTGATTCTGTTACCGCATTCGGATCCTACCCCAGACTCCCCTGGGGTAATATTCGAGTTTAAAATACAAAATATATGCAAATATTAGGCCTAATACGGCCGCCTCTACGTATTCAAGATTTGGTGTCAGACCATAGCTGTTGTAATCCGAGCATGACCGTCATCTCGCCGCGGGTGTTGTCAACTGTTGTAAACAGAGTACGACGCTCGGAAGCTGTCGTTCACAATCGTCGTCCGTTATGTTGATGACGGCAAGTCGAACAGTCGGTCAGCTTCTTTTCGTAGTGCGATATTCTTGTATAGAAAAGAAACACATCCATCTATCTGCAGGGTGTCTCCAGATAAATTTATAAAGTGAAGATGAAGTTATTACCAGGTGACGCCCAGCAGGTTGCCGACGGCGGTAAGGCAATCAGCGATGCTGAGCCAGGTGAGCAGACGTCGTCCAGCGCTGCGCAGGTCACTGAAAGCGACGTCGACGACGATGAGTAGCGTGCAGCCGAGGATCGACAGACACGACGTGAGAGTCGTCAGCAGAACGTAGACGTAGCTTAGCGCTGTGTTGATGTCGTCTGTTGTCGTCTCGACGCTGTCGTTGCACGTCAAGCAGTCGGTTGTCATCTCAGTCGATGCATTCATTATCTCTGCAGATGAAACCGTTTGATCTTCTTCGATGGCTAAAACGATATGCACTAAATCGTCAATCAATCGTAGTGAATACGCTATAGTCGCAGACGGCTCTATCGAATGTAACAATGATAAAAACAAACGATAGTAACAAGAAGAAGAATAAGAATGATTCCAGAAAGATTTGCCTTACATGGAACGACTACGTCGGTTAAACTTGTGGACATTAGAAGAAAGGAGAACTCGTACAGATTTAAAGTTTATAAAATAATGCACAGTCTTACTACTGTAAAGTTTGAAAGTTTCTTTGAATTTGATAATTATTTTAGAAGACGAGGCCATATCTACAAGTTAAAAAAATCGTTTCAACGGGGATCTACGTCAACATTTTTACTGAATGTCAGTTGCACGCGCAAGTTTTATAGTGGTTTATCTCATAGCAACTTCAGGGCTCAACATCCCGCAAGGGTGCAGTATAGAACCGTCAATATTATGAAACAGTCTGGATGAACAAACAGTTACAGTCTCTACGCTAAACTGCTTTAAACGAAATCTGAAACGTCTAAGAAATTCAACAATAATGGTTCTAATCTGGACAAATGTCGCAAGACCCAATGGGCCGATCTATAGCTTGCTAAGCCCCGTCCGGTAAGTGATCCGGTAAGTAATAATATCATTGCAAATCTAGTCAATTAATATTTTAAGCAACACCTAAATGCTTCCTAAGAAATATAATAATCGGTAAGTGATAGAAATATTGGTACACCGCCTTCGGCAGCTGGATTATCTCCTGAGAAACGGGTGGATAGTAGTTGACGCATAGCACGTGCAATGTGTCATTAATTTATCACACGAACTCTAAACAGACAAGTTCTCGAGGCGTGCCGTTAATTCCTGTGTATGGTTTTTGCTGGCAAACATAACGTAATAGTGCCCTAAAATGCACTGTAAATTATTGCCCTGCCCGCTACATGTGAAGTTGGCAATACAATGCTTTGAATGATTAATGCAGAAGCTATATTGCGCGGTCCTGCTGCTGCAGTTATTTGTTCAGTCTCGTGTCACTTATGTTTGTAACTGTGAATACTGAATAGTCCAATGGTCGAATATGATGCGGAGAAACTCATCTACTGGAATATACCGGTATTGAATATAAAGATGAATTGAGAAACATACAATTATACGTACCGCGTTTTCAATGTGGCCAACAGTAATACTGCAGTGTGACATCAGATACTCAATAAATAATGTCACACTGCAGTCACAGTAACAGCGCTGCAGCCTGCAGCCCGCAGCCAGCGTCAAGTATACCGTCATGCTATGTGATGTTTTTCTAGTTAACGAAGACGGAAATTGGAAACTCTCCTAGATGTTTTATAACGAACACATAAAGCTTTAGAGTACAAATGCAATTACAGTGCCACATCGAGTAATATGAGTTGACTAATATGAACTCAACTCAGGTCCATCAATGAACGTAGTGACCCAGTTGACTCAGTTTGTAGGTCGTGACGTCACAAACAAAAACACGACTGACTTGGCTGTACGCTGTTCAACTGGGTCAGTTGAGTTCAGTTGAGTTGAGTTGAGTTGTGTTGCTATAAACACCCCTTAACAAGCTACACAATACACACAGGTGCGCCGGACCGTGGCAAGTTGGTGACACTCATCGCTGGTAGCAATAAGCGGCGGCGTTTGTTGTTCGCGGAAGACGGACGACGAAGTGTTATAACAAGAAGCCTCAACGTTACGCCGAAGACAACGGAACGGCATTTAATTGTACGCAGTGACATCTCTGAAGCCGAAGTAACTAATAATAAAAGACTGCGCTCGATGTATTGTATTGTTGAAGCTAACTACTGACAGACACGAAGCATCGCGCGGCTTCTCTGCGATAGCAAAGCTACTTCTTTCATACCCCTGCATTAGACGCCCATGTTAGGACGGCCTCCGTCGGAATATTGCCATACCGTTTGGTGTGGAAAAATTAGAGTATAGTGTGGCTATCCGACGGTGTAAAAAGTTTGAGGATAGGCCTACGTTTAGCTGTTTCGAAAGACGTGTGACGGACAGACGGGCAGACAGAAGGACAGACAGACAAACATCTTGCGACAGCATAGTCCGCGCTATGCATATAGCATTGCGCGGTAAAAGGTAAACTGTAACTGAATCTAAAAAAGTAAAACGAAATAAAAATAAAACTACTAAGTAACATCTAGAAATATATAGGCTAGGCTGCTTCTTAGCCTCATGTCTTTGTCGTGTGTTCGTGGACGGTGTGCAATAATTATAATTCTGAAGCTGCTACTGCTGGATATCTGTAACTGCCATCACTGCATCAGCTGCTAATGAAGATTATGCTGCGACAACCCTACATTAGCTGATATACGTGACCGGAAGTGTGTCAGCAGACAGTATGGCTGACGCGATATATTACATGCATGTATAATGTTACGCCATAGCTATACGACGCCTGGCCTGACCTGACGTGCGTGCATTGTGATTGTTGTTCCGTGAACAAGTAGGACCTTAATCATTGTCAACATTTTCGCTGTTGTTGCTCACGCAACCGGCACAGTACAGTTAACAGTAGCCAGTTTGTACTATACACGCACAACTGAGTAGTTACAGCTCTGACACTGTTACCGAACACAATAGACCTACTGTGGATATACTGTTTGCGCACTATACGACTGCAGTAGTGCTGTGTAGTTTTTAAGCGCCTCACTTTACTTTAGTAAAAGAGGCGCTTATTGAGATGGCTGTGTCGTGACGTCGTTGGTCGTTGGTTGTCACGCGCGTGCACTGTGGCCAAACGGTGCATCCTAGGCCTATAGTTACTATGGAAAACTAATAGGAACCCCTACCCCAGGAATTCAATGGTACAAATTTCGACCCCCTGGGGTGACCCCTAACCGGGGAATGGGCCCCCCGTGAGGCGCTTTTTGTCAAATTACTTTGATCTCTTGTTCATATAAGTAGTAGTAGTATAATAACAGAAACGTTTTATTGTCGCGCTCAGCTATGCTAGATCGCGATTTGGCTATAGGCGGCGTGTCCGTCTGTCTGTCTCTCAGTGCGTCTGTCTGTCGCACGCTGGTATTGACTCAAAAGCAGTGGCGGTAGGATTATGCGGGTTTCACCGTCGGGTAGCCCAGGGAACCAACTTGCGTACCATCCAAGAGCTTCGAAGGAAACTAGGATGGAAAACGCTGCGAAAAGTGGAGATTTTCGACCAATAAATCGTTATCTCGGAAACGATAGAATATATGCACGCAGCAAATGGAAGACAAATAGGAAGTTGTATATGGGCTATCTATTCGCAACGATTTCGTTTCAAATATCGTGACATTGAAATAGGTGACTCAAAGTCATTCGACTGATCGCATACGAGTCCTATTCGTCTTCCATTGTAACTATGGCCGTGGTATCGCTTCCGAGATAAAGCGAGATATTGATCCGAAACACCAATTTTCATACTGCTTCCATTTCACTTGCACGATTACCTAGAACCCCTTCAAATTTCTTTTCGAAATTATAATACAAACTGCCGGACTCCATAGTCTATTAGAATGTGCAAAAATATTTCCCCAAAGTTCAACCATGGAGTAGGGTGCACGAACGTCACGGACAGACGATAGCTAGACCGTAGACGACAGACAGACGGACTGCCGATGCCATAAGCCGAACGTAACGTAACGTAACGTTCGCCTGAAAATTAAGAGGATCAGTGAAAGTGTGTGTAGACGCTGTAGCTAGCGAATTTATATCATGGTGCTCTGAGTTAGATATTGCTATTGATTTGGGAAATTGTGATAACATGAAACGTCATGTTTTTAATCAGTTTATAGAACTCTCATAACGATCGACCAATAAAGGTTATCAATCTGGTGTTGCTGAGCTTTCAGTGTCGCTACTTAGACGATCGAGTATAGACGTTTTCCGTTATAGATTAATCTACATTAATTTACCTTTATTTTTTCTGTCAAATAAACTACAAGAAAGCAACACCAATGACTGTAGTTCAACTTATAGGCCTGTAACGAGACAAGAATATTCTGAAGATATGTGCGCGCATGAGCGCACGCGCTCAGTAGACGGGCGACTGACCGGTTGCTGTCAGCGTACTCGTCCCTGCAGAGCTTTGCCAAGCGACTGTGAAGCTTGCTGTATGAACTGTGCTGCATCGTGGACGTACTGCCTTCTGACAACATTCGTGTGTTGATTGCCACCAGAGATGCTTCAACGTGCAGCAGTTCGATCATCTGGTACGTGTGCATGCAGCCAGCCGACTGTGACCGCAGGCTTGGCGTTGAGACGACGATGCCACGCCGCAAACGTCGTTTCGTTCACACAGGCTGTCGATAAACAGGCCACGCTGATCGTGGCCAGGCAGCCGAGTAGACCCACGTCTGTCGAACGTATTGCAGATGTTGGGCAACCAGTGCATCGTCAGTTGCCCCTTCGAGCTCAGTGAATGCCGTAGGAATGACGTCTGCTGGCACGAAAGCTAGCTCCAGCGTCTTTCGGCAGATCCCATAAATTTACTTGTCAGCAGAATAGGCCGACTGCAAGCAAAAGTATGTTGCACCAGACGGCCTGTCCTAAGTGAAATGCACAGCCTCGATGCAACACTGTGCTCGAGTTAGACAAACTCTATGCTGACATCGTGACAGTTCTGGACTGGTACCGCTATCGAACTGTCTTAAGACACTTCGGGACCAGCCCGAAGACCATTCATATGCCACTAAAGTGTCTGAGGCCTATTACCGCCACAAGCCGGTATCATGTGCACTGTGCAGACAATAGGATCACGCGGTCTTCACTAACGGATAGCCCATAACTCTATTTTTTTGAGACCGACTCTCATACTACATTGTATATTACATGGTGGGCCAAATTAAACGGGACAGCTTACATTTTTGCTTGTAACAAGCGAACGCATTTATAAAATTAAATGATTTTTGGCAGGTATAAATTACATAAAGCAACAAGTGACACGATGTCAATTTTATCTTAATGAAAGCGTAACACGCTAGGGCGCCACGTCTATCATAACTTATGATACAAGCTGATAGGCCTATTTGCAAAGAAAGTCGTGTTGTACTCCGGAGTCTAGAAAATACAACACGCGTTATTTTAGCAAAACATGTAGTTATTCCCCCGAAAAGATTACAGTACATTATGGATGCTAACAAATAAATACTAGCAAAAGCAGACGACATAAAAGTTGTTTGTTAATAAAATCGTTTTATACTGACGCGCGATATTTGATATAGCAAATCTGTCCGTCCGTCCGTCCGTCTGTCTGTCTGTCTGTCCGTCCGTGACGTTCCGGTATCAGATGAAAACGGCTTAACATATCGTCATAGTTTTTTCACAATACGGTAGCCCAATCATTCTAGTTTTACCAACATCAAAAATCTTCACGAAATTCCGACGGGATCACCCCTGCGGGGGCGCTAAATACAGGTGGGGTATAAAGAATTCGCGATTTTCTACCAATAAGTCGCTATATCTCGCAAACGATACAAGATATCGCCATAGTTACTATGGAAGGCGAATAGGAACTCGTATGCGATCTATCAAATGGTGACATTTCCAATGACCTTGAACGAACCCTAACCTTGTTTTCAAGGTCACACCACTCTTTGACGCTAAGTATCTCACAAACGGCTACAGATACAGCCATAGTTACTATAGAAGGCGAATAGGATACCGTACCCAAGCTTTCGAATGGCACCAATTTCAAAGACCTTGAGTGACCTCTAACCCCGATTTCAAGGTCACGATGTTATTCAACGTCAAATAACTCGCAAACGGTACAAGATAGAGCTATAGTTACAATGGCGGACTAATAGAAAGTCGTACATGGTCTATCGAACCGCGCCATTTTTAATGACCTTGAACAACCCCAAACCCACATTTCAAGGTAACGTCATTCTGTGACGCAGAATATCTCCGAAATGGCTAAAGGTACGGCCATAGTTACTATAGAAGGCGAATCGGAAACCGCACCCAGGCTTTCGAATGGCGTCAATTTCAATGATCTTGAGTAACCTCTAACCCCGATTTCAAGGTCACGATATTATTCAACGTCAAATAACTCGCAAACGGTACAAGATAGAGCTATAGATACAATGGCGGACTAATAGAAAGTCATACATGGTCTATCGAACCGCGCCATTCTCAATGACCTTGACGGACCCCAAACCCAGATTTCAAGGTCAGGCCATTCTTTGACGCTGAATATCT
>Ga0209149_1000685_pt1 | contig 14921 bp, 7 predicted proteins | sample WorMetTyACAVOLI2_FD_187423 | JGI IMG/M metagenome (GOLD analysis project Ga0209149, IMG submission 187423) | Marine gutless worms symbiont microbial communities from Max Planck institute for Marine Microbiology, Germany - Olavius algarvensis... ... | reverse complement strand
TCCTTTTGGGGGTCTGGACGATGGGTGACGTCATATGGGGAAAATATTCCCCAAAAACTCCCCAAAAGGGGCGTGAATAGGCAGTTTCAAGCCAAAATGCCAAAATCTTTACATCGCAATATCTCCAAAACTATTAATCCGACGAACTAGCGATTTGAGGTCGGATTTAAGACCATGAAAGCCACTTGGTCAGCCATTACCCCAAAGCAAATATAACATGGCTAACGGCCCCCCATCTTAAAAATCGATATGACGTCATATTTCAGCGGCGGATGTTTCGATTTGGACGAAATTCGGCAGCCGGATGCAGAATGACGCACCGATTACAGCGTAATGGTCGAGATCGAAACCGGAAGTAGAATTCCAATATGGCGGACGTTTGTATTTCGAAACCGGAAGTAGTTATATCTCAGCCGCCAATTGAGATATATTGACAAAATGTGGTTTGCTGATAGACTTTGACCTTCTGTAGGCAGTGACATCAACAAATACGAAACCGAAAGTAGTATTTAGCGGTCGCGGCCGCCATCTTGAGAAATGGATATGACGTCATATTTCCACAGTGGGTGCTTCAATTTGGACGAAATTCAGTAGCCTGATACAGAATAACATGCAGATTACGGCGAACTGGTCGAGATCAAAACCAGAAGTAGAATTCCAATATGGCGGACGTTAGTATTTCGAAACCTGAAGTAGTTATATCTTAGCTGCCAATGGAGCTATCTTGACGAAATTTGGTTTGCTGATAGACTTTGACTTTCTGTAGGCAGTGACATCAACAAATACGAAATCGAAAGTAGTATTTAGCGGTCGCGGCCGCCATCTTGAGAAATGGATATGACGTCATATTTCCACAGTGGGTGCTTCAATTTGGACGAAATTCGGTAGCCTGATACAGAATAACATGCAGATTACGGCGAACTGGTCGAGATCAAAACCAGAAGTAGAATTCCAATATGGCGGACGTTAGTATAAATTTCGAAACCTGAAGTAGTTATATCTTAGCTGCCAATGGAACTATCTTGACGAAATTTGGTTTGCTGATAGACTTTGACTTTCTGTAGGCAGTGACATCAACAAATACGAAATCGAAAGTAGTATTTAGCGGTCGCGGCCGCCATCTTGAGAAATGGATATGACGTCATATTTCCACAGTGGGTGCTTCAATTTGGACGAAATTCGGTAGCCTGATACAGAATAACATGCAGATTACGGCGAACTGGTCGAGATCAAAACCAGAAGTAGAATTCCAATGTGGCGGACGTTTGTATTTCGAAACCTGAAGTAGTTATATCTCAGCCGCCAATGGAGATATCTCGACGAAATTTGGTTTCCTGATAGACTTTGACCTTCTGAAGGCAGTGACATCAACAAATACGAAACCGGAAGTAGTATTTAGCGGTTGCGGCCGCCATCTTGAGAAATGAATATGACGTCATATTTCCGCAGTGGGTGCTCCAATTTCGACGAAATTCAGTAGCCTAATGCATATTACGGCGATCTGGTCGAGATCGAAATCAGAAGTAGAATTACAATATGGCGGACGTTTGTATTTCGAAACCGGAAGTAGTGATATCTCAGCCGGCATTTGAGATATCTCGACAAAATTTGGTTTGCTAATAGACTTTGACATTCTGAAGGCATGACATAAAAAGATACGAAACCAGAAGTAGTATTCAGCCGTCGCGGCCGCCATCTTGAGAAATGGATATGACGTCATATTTCTGCAGTGGGTGCTTCGATTTGGACGAAATTCGGTACTCTGATGTAGAATAATGTGCTGATTTCGGAAATGGTCGAAATCGAAACCGAAAGTAGATTTCCAGTATGGCGGAAATTTGTTTCTCAAAAACGGAAGTAGTTATATCTCAGCCGTCAATTGAGATATGTGGACGAAATTTGCTTTGCTGATAGACTTTGACCTTCTGAAGACAGTGACATCAACAAATGCGAAACCGGAACTGCTATTTAGCGGTCGCGACCGCCATCTTGAAAAATGGAAATGACTTCATATTTCTCCAGTGGGTACTCCAATTTGGACGAAATTCGGTAGCGTAATGCAGAATGACATGCAAATTACGGGAAGTGGTCGAGATCAAAACCGGAAGTAGAATTCCAATATGGCGGACGTTTGTTTTTCAAAAACGGAATTAATAAAATCTGAGCCATCAATTGAGATATGTCGACGAAATTTGGTTTGCTCATAGACTTTGACCTTCTGAAGGCAGTGACATCAACAAATACGAAACGGGAAGTAGTATTTAGCGGTCGCGGCTGCCATCTTGAGAAATGAATATGACGTGTTATTTCCGCAGTGGGTGCTCCGATTTGGACGAAATTCGGCAGGCTGATGCATAATAAAATGCAGATTACGGGAAAATGGTCGACATCGGAACCGGAAGTAGAATTCCAATATGGTGGACGTGTGTTTTTTCCAAACGAGAAGTCGTTATATCTCAGCCATAAATTGATATATGTTGACCATTGATGTCGACGAAATTTGGTTTGTTGATAGATTTTGACCTTCTGAGTTCTGAAGGCAAGGACATCGACAAATACGAAACCGGAAGTAGTATTGAGCGACCGCGGCCGCTATCTTGAAAAATCGATATGACGTCATATTTCCGCTGTAGCTGTAGTCCCAGAATGACATGACAATAACGGCGATGAGGTCAAAATTGAAACTGAAAAATCTGACGGACTGAAAGCAAGAAATTTCTCATTGGTCGTACAGGCGCGTAAACCCGGATGTTCTTCCTATGTAAGAGGCTGCGTTTTGGCCGGAGTTGAACAATAATTGTATACCGGTAATTTACTATCTGTGGCACTGGCACACTATATGCACATGCAGTTAGCCAGACTAATTAACAGCCTTGCCGTAGAAATGGCCGACAGCATTTAGCTAAAACTATAGGCTACGTGTAAAGTAAATTTAGTAGAAAAACTGCAAATATTAATGTGAAAAAACTATTGTTTTATAACAATGTGTAAGACCCATAGCAATGTGACACATATAAAACAGCAAAATAGTTTCATTACCTAAAGGGCCGTGGAATGTGGATATAATAATAACTCTGTATTATATCCAGGGCGCTTGAGGTAATGAAAATATTTTGCTGTTTTATATGTGTCACATTGTTATGGGCCTTACACATTGTTATAAAACAACAGTTTTTTTACATTAATAATGGAATGCGGCTACTGTTTAACCCATGTGGAGTGTTTCCGTTTCTTCATGGCCGCTAACATCGATTTTGTTTGAAGCAAGTCTGCTGCTGGCTTGCGACCTGCTTTCTACATGCTTTCGACCTGCTTGCGACACGCTCACGCAAGTCTGCGACCAGGTTTGCAGGTTGCTAGAATAATAGAATGCGGCCTAAGCCTACAGTTGCTCGGAATTGTAAACCTATTCAGTTGTGCTGCATTCCATTATTCTAGCCATCTGCAAACCTGGTCGCAAGCAGGTCGAAAGCATGTCAAAAGCCAGCTGCGAACTTACTTAAACGGGTTTTTTTTCTACATTCCATTTGTCTAGCTCGCGTACTAGGTTTTCGACAAGAAAAGTCGAAAGCGTGTCGCAAACCCGCACGAACTTGTCGAAAACCAGGTTCGCAGCCAGGTTTGCAGCTGGCTAGAATATTGGAATGCGGCCTATACGGGTGGTCCAAAAAAGTGGCAGCAGCAGCGAATAGCAATTTGCGAACGACGTTAGTTCGAAATTTCGAATACGTGTGCAGCACCCTGTCGTTTTTGTTCGCCGTGTGGCGCCACTTTATTTTGCGTCGTTGAAAAAATTGACAGATATATTTGGACCAAAACACTCCTGATAAACAAAAAGTTATACCAATCAACGGAGGCGTTCTAAAATTTGAGAAATTAATTTAAAGTGGTCGCACTTTTTGGCGCACCCTGTAAACTGTCGAAATGCTATACAGACTGTTTAACTTGAAGCTGGCACGTTGCAAAGATAACCATGTAAAATCTAACACATATAAACGCACCTGTTTGGGAAAACTTCTTTCATACGCATGACCAATGAACGGGTTGTCGAGAAGGCGATGCAGTTGTCCAATCTCGTCGTCATTGACCGTATATAGGCCTATATTTGCCGGTGATGTAGGGACAGATTGCGCGCGTTGATGCTGACGTTTGGATCCTTCCTGATTCGCCAAGATTGCATTCAGTGTGAAGTCGTCAGGAGTCGTCTGTTTCTCGCGCAGGTAAGACATCAGTTCGTCGTCGTGCACGCTGAGTGGTCGAACGCCGAGGTGTGGACCGTCTGACTGGGACGTCAGCCGCCACCCGCCGCTACCGCGTGCGCTCCACGCCTGTTCGTTGTCGGTCAGCGTCTGCTCGGTTTCAGCAACGTGGTACGTTCCGCGCTGTGGACGTGGTATCTCTTCCATTTTGATGACAGCCGTACCAGGGTAGTGGCGGTGTGAGCGCGGAAGAGTGGCGTAAGGCCTACTCAAACTGGAGCTTGCATCATTAACGTCATCCGTCAACTGGCGAGAAGCACGCATCACCATAATTCCTGACATCCTGCTGCCCGGACTCGCCTCAGCCTTCATCGTGGATCTAGCGCCGGCGACCTCAATCTCTGGCGACTTGTAGTGACGCGTTGGCGACAAGCTGCGAAATTTGGCCACCTGTCTGACATAGGTCTTCTGCTTCTCACTGTCGTAGTCGTCGGCGGTCAGCGTCTGGTCGGTTTCAGCAATGTGGTACGTTCCGCGCTGCGGACGTGGTAGCTCTTCCACTGAGATGACAGACGCACCAGGGTAGTGGCGGTATGAGCGCGGCAGAGTGGCATAAGTCGGCCTACTCGAGCTGGAGTCTGTCGACTGACGAGAAGCACGCATCACCGTTGCTGACAGCCTGCTGCCGGGACTCGCGTCAGCCTTCATCATGGACATAGCACTGGTGACCAGGCTCCTAGCACCGGCGACCATACTGTCGTCAGTCTCTGGCGTCTTGTAGTGGCGCACTGGCGACAATGCACGGAAGTTGGCCACCCGTCGAGCTTCATCGCGATCTTGCTGTCTGTCATACGTCTTCTGCTTTTCACTGTCTCCGTAGACGGTCGGTGATCGCGAGTGCCACAAGTCTCCAGAATACTGGCTGTCCGCGGCGTCATCTCTACCAGCACCGTGCCCGCGACGGCCTGCTTTGTCGGTCGCTTTGTGTAAGCCTTTTGACGCGCGAGGTCGTCGCTTCTTGTAGAAGTTGTGACCGTATGATCCGCGGTGCAGCCCGGTTTGGAGTAGTACGTCGAAACTTGGTTTGATGCTTTCCATCTCCATTCGATACTGTCACATGCGCAACGTTGTCCGTTAGTCTGTTTTTGCTTCATTCTGTATGTCTATATGTTGAAACGTTAGCATCAGTCGTTCGTTTATTACGACTAGTTTTAGTAGGCCTATCAGAATCTGCTGAAAATCTATAGACTATAGCTTCTGTCACTCTTGTTGACTTTATGAACTTGCCCAAAATTGTTAACTATTGTCCATACTTTATTTTATGTATAGTGTAAATAAGACGTCGTAACTGAGTGATAAGGCATGGGCTGTCTTGAAGCTAAATAGAACCGTCGTTAATTCGTTATGACACTATAGGCAAGTCTTCACTGTCCGGTCTTGCATTTTCCATACCCATGTCATTCCGTCGTTGTCAGGTCCTGCTTTGTCCACCACTGCGATTTGGTATCACAGTCTTGCAATTTCAGGTCCCCATGGTTTCTGTGGTCCGTTTTTGGTCAGGTCTTGCATTTTAAGTCGCCCCTGACACAAACAATGGGAAGTATCTCCCAAATGGCTGCCACTGTAATACGGTTTAGCCTACATCTGGTCAGCAACCTGTCTATTTTATTTGCACCACAAAACCGAAACCGTTTTCAGGATAGAATCTGAAACCGGTTTGGCAAATCGATTACGCCCTAGAGCAATTAGCCTAATCACTTTCAACGGAAATTTTAGCCAATACAGCTGAGGAAATGTTGATTCTAAAGATATAAAGACAGTTGGTCTTTACGTTTCGGACACAAGAAACAAATACAAACTATAGACAGCTAAATAGCAGGCCAGTCTATTACACACATGCAGCGGTGGAGGCATGACCTCGCGCGGTTCTCTAGTTGGTCTGTGGTGTACTCTACTGTACATAGACCTACATGAATATACATGCATATCATGTAGGCCTATGATGTATACATATGTATTATCATGTAGCCCGTACATTCTTTATTGGCCCACGTGCGATAGGCCTAACGTAACGTTAACACGAGAAGACACTGGACACGTGAACAGTAGAATATGGGCGTAGGCTATGTATGCTTTGCATAGCATCGCGCAGTAAAAATCAAAACATCCACATGTTACCGCAACCTAACTCTAAAATATTTGCAGTGTTTTATAGCACGACAAACATGCATCACAAGGATCTTCATTATATGCCACATGTGTTCTGTTCTACATACCTACCTTTATGTCTACCTAATGACATAATTATGATTATATTTGGTTACTGTCTTCGAACATCGAAAATGAAAGTAACGTGTTCGAAACAGCTGGAATTTTGCTTTCTGGTATTTCCGCAATAGCGAAAGTGCGCAAAATGTGGTAATGCTTGTGGTGTAATCGAGTGTCGATAATAATCGTAACAGTAAAAGATGAATGATGAACGCGTTGTTGAAGAAATCGTCACAGAGTTTCTCTTCGGCAGTTGTCGACTGCGTCCAAAGATCTGTAAACCTGTAGTGGAGGCTGCAGCGCATTGTATCCATATAGTGTCTCAGCACGCAGTCGACGAGGCGGAAGCTGATTATATTCCGCTGGTAACAGGAAGCGTTGCTGAATTCAACATCGAACCCATGATTCCGCATATCGGTGATATCGACGTGATGTTTCACCGCAGCACTGAGTTGGCAATACCAGCGGGACATCCACCACCGACACAGTTACCAGCTGAGTTTCACAGCTACGTCAATGTCCACGAAATCGTTGACAGTCACTTACCTGGATATGTGTACTTAGTGCTCCGTTATTCGCTAAGAGAATGCGTCGATGATGGTAAGTACAACGCAGTGGAGTCTGACAGGCTGGTGTGGTATTTATCCAACAGTACCTATGTTGGAGAGGGGACTAATATTCACGGGCCAGCAGCCATTACAGTTGAAAAAGGCTCACTATTATCATCTGATTCAGTTTACTGTGTACGTTGCCTCGTGTGGCCACCACAAGCCGCTGATTGGCCAAGACGACACAGATACAACGACTGGCCAGACTCAGCAACTGTTGATCGTGTTGTCAGCAACGGGTGTGATGTGGTTCCAGTTGCACATCGTCAATGTAAACAAGACGAGTGGATGAGCACGAAACAGTGGAGACTGTCATTCTCGCGAGCAGAAATTGTACTAATAAACAGCTGGATGCCAGTACAACAGATTGTCTATCATTTGTTACGAGTTTTCATGAAGACCGAACGACTGACAAAAAGTGCTGATAGCTCTGGGGCAGGCACATTAAGCAACTATCACATCAAAACTCTAATGCTGTGGTCTTGTGAATTAAAATCCAAAAATTGGTGGACTCGTGAATTTAGTCTTGTTAGAATCTGTGTGGAACTGTTGCATGATGTGGCTGTTTGTCTGACTGAAACACGATATCCGCATTATTTCATTAATAACTGCAATTTAATTGACAGCTCCTTCAACTGGGAAATGACCAGAGGGCGACTAATGTCAATAAGCAGTTCATGGTTGTCATCGTGGTTTGTAAACAGTTACATACGGAGATGTTCTGAGATCTGTCCACAAAGTCTTTCACGGTTGTTTGATGACGTCAGTACGACTGCAAAACTGCAGAGGGCGGTTTCAGCGACTGTTGACTGGAGACGACGTGAATACAGTGTGATGCACGACTATGATTATGACGATGACAACGATGAAGACGATGATGATGATGATGATGACGACGATGATGATGAAGATGATGACGACATGTTGACAGTGTTGACAGTGTTTAGTTGGGTTGAATTAAAGGTCACATCAATTGTGTCCAAGTTCTCTCTGACTGTACAGTCGATAGCCTTCAGTTTGACTGAACTGAGAAAGGTCAGCGATAGTTTGCCTGTTTACTTTTCCTCTCTTGCTTTTCTGCATGCTGCCTGGAAAATACTAAGAAGTGGTTTAAATGACGAGCTGACGGACGTTTTGGCAGTACTTGTTGGACAGTCTGTTGGTCCACGACGTTATTCCAGTCGGTGCAGCAGTGAGTTGTTACTAGGTAAAGCCGCCGATTTGATGAAAACCGTTGACGATAGGTCTAAGTCACGCAGCACTGTGCATCTGATAGCGATTGAATTGTCCAAGGCGTATCTGTGCAGAGCATCGAGCTGTGAAGATTCTGACAGAGACTCCATCCACTGCGTGGCAAATGTCTACTTGGCAGTCTTATACTATATTACAGGACAATATCAGACGGCGATAGATCACTGCACGCTGGTTACGAGGTCACAAGATCACTCACAGTGCAGCTCACATGTTATACAAGGAGAAATTTTACCCAAAACTGACGACAACGTTGACATTGTGTTAGGTTTGGCTGTGTTTTACCAGCACGTAAAAGCAGCCGCATTGAATCAACAACAACACAGAACACAAACACAAATTGTGACCATGTTTACCACGGAACTGTTTGCTCATTATCTGCATGCCAAATGTCTGTCAGTCACAAAGTGTCAGCAGCTCAGTGACACAACTAACTCTCAGTCATCAACTTATAATGAAGTTCAAAGTTATGTGAAGTATATCACTGACATACAGCAGCTGTTTATATCTGATTTAGTTCTGTGCAAGTTAGTAAGCGACATTTTTGTTCACCAATTTGTGTACAAACGACAGTCTGGTGGACGTCATTATCCAGCAAAGTGTCAACGTGAACTGAACATGCCATATTTGACTGAATTACTGCATAAGTCTGCGGTTGAACATCTGACAACATTTCGTCAGCTCGAGGCGCGAGACTTTGGTACTGAGGTCACAACAGACTTTGAGGCGCTGTACTCGTATAAACGTGGCGACTATCAGCTGTGTTTAGAGTCGTCCACAAAGAACGTACATTCGCTGTTGTGTTCTGCTTATGTGCTACAAGTCTGTATATATCCGGAGTTCATTCAGTTGCTGGATGATGACATTGTCTCACTGTCAGCACTGACAATGATTGTAGATCCTCAATGTAGACACCACAATAACGGCGCCTGCATCAATCAGCTGACACTGTCGCTGTATCTGATGACTCAGTGTCAATTGAAGCTACGTCACTCAGCAACGTCACTGGCTCAGACACTCGACTACATTGAACTTGTTCAGGAAAATCATCCTGTTGAGTGTACTCTAAACAGACTGGTACTGAAGATGATTGCACAAAAAGCTCTGAGTTACATATGCAACAATGAGTAAAGTGATAACTGATAACAACCCTGAATGCCACATCTGATGAGCTGCTAAATTTTCGATCCACATCTGTATGTAGTAGTAAAAAGTTACGCTGTCTTCTCCGGTCGTTAATAAGATGTCAAACAAATCACTGTCAGTCTACATGTAGGGATCATACGATGATATGACTTTGGCTGCAGCGGCTGGAGTTTGTGATGTGTGACGATGCACAAATTTCTGCCGAAAACTGTAAACACTTTTCTTAGTGTTGTTGTAATGAAATTGTTTGCACAGTTATTCTTTCAACACAGCTTTTCTTTCCTGTAAGCGCAATTAGCCAGTGGTGTGTACATATACACAAATATTTGCCGTTCTAATTTCTTTTCACTGCTATCTTTATATTTTTCATATTTGAATTGTTGTTTCTACTGTATGTTTGTTTTAGCATGTGCGTTTGTCATGTGAAGACTGAAGAGTCATAAATTTATTTACTTACTTACTTGTAAGTAAGTAAGTTATATATAACTTACATTATATTATTGAGTACTAGTGTTTTCATCAGATAAGAAATACTGTATTATCAATGTGGTAAGTTGTTTGAGACGTGAATAAGCTGTACATTTAGAAATATGCATACCTGTATTTATTATTTATTTAAATCAAACCGCGAAGATTCAGTTAAGTAGAGGAATATACAAACGGACAGAAGGACAGACAGGAAGAGGTGAACACATCTACACAAACACATCCATATACAAAGTTAGAACACGCTCTCCATTAAAACACCGAATATAACAAGGCTTACAAAGCGCGTGGTACATTTTAAGACTGTGCAAATTAGATTGTGCTTTGAGAGCGCAAACCTTCACCAAGGCCAAAACCTTAACCAAAAGTGAACCGGGATTCGAATCCGGAGTCGGATCCAAATGTCTTCCAGATCGCTCCCAAAATGTTGCGGTTTCATTACCTTGTCAGCGTTAGTCACTTCGCCGAGTGTTGTGAAAATCGGCCGGTGACTGTGTGAGAAATGTTATTAAATATTCTAATTTGGCAAGATTAGATTGCGAAAATTAGGCCTAATGGTCGTGTGTATAGCGAGCGTCTTTGACAAAAAAGAAGGCTGATTACACCCACCATCATGTTGGTGATGTCATCCTTTAATTTGCGATCTTTGCGCCTCTCTAATATCTCTATGGACGGAGTTTCTTCGTCATCAATTTCGTTTCGAATCTTGGACTTCGTTGACTTCATCTTTCTTTTGCCACCTCGAATTCGCGACCTTGACCTAATCAAAATTCACACCGTGCAACTCACTCAGACAGTGACATCGCGTTATTCAAGTGCACAGAGTCCAAACAAAAGTCACTGTCGGTACAGCATGCATACGAAGTCAGTATTACAATGGTCGGACATCGTATTCGACCGAAGGACTATATAGCTGTTATGTGATGCTCAGCGCCACCTGTTAGCAATAGCTAAGTTTCTTGTTACTGGACACTAGGCAATGCTATGCAATCGCGGTATACGTTACAGCAGTCGGCTACGTTAACTATGGATACGAAAAATTCTCGAATGTTATGCGAACATTACACGTTACGTTCACCTTATGTCATCGCAATCCATCTGTTTGTCGTCTGTCTGTGATGTTCGTGTACCCCAGGGTTCGAGTCGGACGGGAACGCACGGGAACGCCGTTCCCGTTCTTTTTTATACAACAGGAACGTCGTTCCCGTTGTTTTTTCTGTATACTCCAACTGTTAACTGTAATTTTACTAATTTTCCATGGTCCTTCGGTTATATAGCTGATTCGCTTGCTTGCTTCCTGCTGTCGATCAGCGAAATTTTATTACGGACCATATGCCACTAATGTGCTCATAAAAATAAGCATGCCATCAGCAGAAAGTAACTTTAGTGAAAACGAGTTGAATCTCTTGAAATAAAATGCATGAAAGTAGTACATAGAGATAGACGGTAGCATGTACGTGTATGTCTACTATGTCCATAATAAGTCTATAAGCTGCATGTGTGTCTGACTGGCTGACTGCTGACTCTGATATCTGTATTTATGTGTATGATATCATGGATGATACGTCCGCCATGTGAGATAACTGACCAATTGGCAGTTGGCACACAAAACTGCTTTGCGACTGTTTTACGCGCCTTATACTAACATTAAAACAAGCGCCCAGAATGCACCAAAATGCACCATTGCCATTGCCAGACAAAAAATCAAAAAAAAATTTCTGGGGAGGGGCACAGCCCCTCCCCAGACCCTTCCCCACTGGGGAGGGGGATACCCCCTCCCAAACCCCAACCCCTCTCGGCGCCTTCGGCGCCTCGTTCCCGCTCCTTTTAATTTACGACTCGAACACTGGTGTAACCTACTCAGAGGGTTGAACTTTTTGGTAATATTTTTGCACCGTCTAATAGCATATGGACTCGGGCAGTTTGTGTTAAAACTTTGTGTTAAAATTTCGGAAAGAAATTCGAAGGGATTCTAGGTGATCGTGCAAGTGAAATTGAAGGGGTATGAAAAACTGCGATTTTCGATCTGTCTCGCTTTATCTTCCAAACGATACAAGCTATGTCTATAGCCACAGTTACAACGGAAAACGAACAGCAAGTATGAGATCTATCGATCGGCACCATTTTCAGTGATCTTGAAGGACCCCTAATAAACATTTCAAGGTCACGCCAATATTTGACGCTGACAACGTCACTATAACTATAACCATACAAGATAGACACATATTTACGCCTACAATGAATAATCAGTAAGACCTTACACATGCCCTCCTCATCGGTGTAATTTCGAATGACCTTGAACAACCCAGGGTGACTTAGCAAAATTTCTTAGTTCATGAACCGAACGGTTACTTGCCTACGCCCAACAATCTTTGTACGGTACATTATTGTCCCGTATGTATGTGCTTCCGGTAGCCACGTCCAGTAAGTAAGTAAGTAAGTAAGTAAGTAAGTAAGTAAGTAAGTAAGTAAGTAAGAGTATTGATAAGGCACAATAATCAAAAAGTCACAATGCGCCGATGACAGAGGCGAACGTTACGGGGAAATTGAGTATAGGGGTGGTAAAGTTTCACAACCGGGGTGAGTTTCTTGTTCAAAATGTGCAGTGACAACTTGGAAACGGTACATTAATGTAGAAAAAGTTACTTTAAAATGTCAATATAACATTAAGGCTATATACGTGTGATCTAGCGAATGGTACCACTGATAATGGCCTGGGACTACTTGATCTTTAAGGGTCGTTCCGTTGCACCTGAATGGAAACCTTTACAAGACCAATACCTTAGAATTCAGCAGACAGCTACAGCTACTGATAACAGAAAACTTATTGCATCAATGATGCAGATATTTGCAGTGACCTTTGCCAAAACTTTTTGCGTGAAAAAAATTTCCAAAGGTATGTTTTCTCTACGTTCAACAGCCGAACTTCTTGCAGTGTGAAGTTTGGCGACACTATTTTACTAAAACTTTGTAAAGACTGTAGACGAATTTTAATTTTTAAAAAAACGTTATTTGCTTGTTATCGGTAGGCCTATACTATATAGATTCTCCCCAAACTTTCAGTATCACTCTAATATTTTACACAAGTGAATAGAAATAATAACGTGTTAATTTAACTTAATTTGAACAAGAAACTTAGCTATCGATAACAGGTCGCGCATACACATCATATAAGAGGCAGGAAACGTACGTCATTTAAGGGCTGAGCTCGGCCTGATCCCATACGAACTGCCATGTCAAATTCGGTATTTACAAAAAGCTCAGTTGTTGCAGAGAGGCCTCGCGACGCTCCGTGTTGTTGAAAAGTTTGTCAAGTTAGATCTACTCAAGATCATGCAAAATTACGTCCGTGAGTGAGGCGTGTGTAAGTTACTAGTATTCCATTGTAATTATGTCTCTGTCTTTGTCTGATATAGGCCTATTCGACGTCGAATAATGGCGTGCTCCTGAATTCTGGGTTTGAGGTCATTCAGTGTCATTGAAAATGGCACCAATCAATAGATCATGTACGACTCCCTAGCAATCCGCCATTGTAAGTATAATGTTATATTATTTTTTTAGTTATTTGACATTAAAGAAAATCGTGACTTTGAAATATGGGTCACGCACCCTCCGAATTTATGCAGCTAAAATCTACATACCCGGAGTTATCTTTCTGCCACTGATAGTATGGGTCTGCCTTCATTTACTGCACAGCGAGCTCCGGAAAACTATATAGGGTCCGGCAGTGCGTTAAGGTCTTTCAAGGTAATTGAAATTGTACCAATCGAAGCCCGTGTGCGATTTTCTTTTAATCTTGCATTGTGACTATATGCCTATCTTCTACCGTTTCCGAGATATAACGATTTATTGGTAAAAAAATCTGCGTTTTCCTCATTTTTATACATCACAGTAACGTTTAAAGCTCTCGTAAGCGTATTCTCCTGTGACGTACAAATTTGGTCTAAAAAAACTAAGAGTCCCTGGGCTATTAGACGGTGTAAACCGCAAGATCCTACGATTAATAATTTTGACTCAATATCAGCGTGTGACAGACGGATGGACGGACGGACAAACACGCCGCTCATAGCATAGCTACGTAGCAGATGCGCGACCAAAACTAAAGGTTAACCTTTTAGAGTCCAGAGGCAATTATAGTGCCGCATCGAATGATATGAAGTTGGGACACTGGCCGTTGATGGGTGGGCTGTTACATCTGGTACAGCGAGGAGGGGACTGGGCGGGGCCCGAGTACCAAATGTAACACCGTATTGCTGTATAATGGTCCGTTGCTCTGCGGTTGTAATGTGCCCATAAAGGGTTAAATCCTACTACGTACCGTCAGCGGGCTGCTGTATCTGCGAATGAACCTATATTATGCGTGCTGTCAGAACGACGATATCGCTTGCTGTCGAAATCTCCACATTGTTCCTATCTCACTGCTGAGCTCGTCTCGACTCGTCTCGTCTCGTCCTGCTGATGTAACGCCGCTGCGGCTGCTGCTGCTGAAGCTGCGATCACATCCGTCGGCGCTGTGCTATTGTAGCCGGCGAAACACGCAGCCTAGTTTTCGTAGCGAGAAACAATGCAAACGCACACGTGACGCGTTCAAGTTTCAAATCATACAGTTGTCGCGCGTGGAAAATTAGATTTGATTTTGAATGCAGAAAACTTAAAAGGCCTAAAATTGAAACCGAATACAGGAAACCTGACTAATCTGTTTCGCTTAAGTTTTATATAGATTAGATATATTAAGTGATATATCTGTGACGAATATGGATGGGGTATACGATCCAAAATATTCTGTGCACGACTGGTGACTGTGACGTACTGAGACGTCGTATTCGTATTACTCGTATAGTGGTAACGCGTTGGCTTCGATCAACGTAGTTGCGCTACGTCAGACCCGGTTAGTACTCGGATGGGTGACCGTCTGTGGACGGGTAAACCATTTCGGTATGTAACCAGCCAACTAGGCCAACTC
>Ga0209149_1000684_pt1 | contig 14921 bp, 14 predicted proteins | sample WorMetTyACAVOLI2_FD_187423 | JGI IMG/M metagenome (GOLD analysis project Ga0209149, IMG submission 187423) | Marine gutless worms symbiont microbial communities from Max Planck institute for Marine Microbiology, Germany - Olavius algarvensis... ... | reverse complement strand
TGTTATTTGTAATAAAACATTTTACAAAGATACACTCTGTTTTCACACACACACACCTCACCACACTAAGTCAGCTCTTGGCAGTCGGGGGCGTGACATAAAGTTTTGTATAAGTTAACTCACTAAGTGTACAGGCTTTGATAGTTCTACGACTCTACGTACAAAACAAGTGCTAGACAAGAACCAAACGATGACTGCCACTCACCCATTCCTGGCCGTATGAATCTTGAAGATCATTAACACTTCTGGAATCCCACTTTTTGCGCATACCAAACAGGTCTCTGACGAGAAAACCATTTTCCGACATTATGACGAAATAGGTGAAAAATCCAGCCGATGCCTGGATCATGCCGATTTGACCGTACGCCATGCTAATCAGTCTACACATAGAGCATTGTGATTACTACAGGGACAACAGCGTGATTCGAACAATCAAGCATTAGAATGAGTTCATTATTTCAGTTACGTTGCCAGCACAGTTCATTGCACAAATTCACTATACCAATAAGCCTACTCTTTGTAATTAAAAGTGCGACGATAAATAATGAACAAAACTGACCGATCATACACGTGATGTTTTTAGCCCAGCACGGACAGGACGTGGTGACCAGAAGCCGTGGCGAGCAGATTCTAACGAATAACAGGTGATACTGACAACGTGTTTAGTACTACTTTGCGTCAGTCGATTCTGGGCTCATCTCCCTAAAACTAAAGAAACCCCTTAACAAATGATCCGGAAACCTCTGAAGCTAAATTGCGTTCAGTGCAGCTGAAATTCAATTAGCTTGAGTCAATTAGAAATGGGCTGAGTAAATGAAGTTGGGTGAACGTCAAATTACTGCGGTCCAATGTGGGCAAAAATTTTGACGGATCTCAACAAAGCAGCGGGCATACATAAAGTAGGCCTAGATGGAAATTTGATCAGATCGGAAGTTGTTTGCCTTCTCGTGTGATACACGGCTTTCGTTCTGACTGCTTAACCCTTTAGACTCCAAATGCCACATAGTGCTACACTGAATAATACGAACTTGGTACACTGGCCGTTGATGGGTGGGCTGTTACATTTGGTACAGCCCACCCATCCAAGGTTCGAGGATACGTAGCGTACGTATTCTATTTTTCGAAGAATACGTACGTACGCTAATGTAGTCTATTTTAGCGTACGTAAACAATAATAGAATACGTTGCAACTGCAACATAGTAGTGTAATTAAAACAGTAGCAAAAAAGGTAGACAGTTTCCGAAATTGTCAGTTACAACAGTTGCTTTGAACCAGGGGGTTATTTTTACCACTTTGCAACATCTTTACGTCCTTCCATTCGTTACGTTTATGATAAGTTTAAGTGAATTCAGGTTAGCACACGAAACGTATGATACGCTTATTCTATTTTTCGAAAGATACGACGTACGATAACGTATTCTATTATAGCGTACGCGTATCCTCGAGCCATGCACCAATAAACGGCCAGTGTACCAATCACTGTATTGCTATATGATGGTCCGTTGCTCTGCGGTTTTAATTTGGTGATTATTTAAGTCGAAGCACGTGCGTGCAGCTGGTACCTGTGATTGACAAGTTTGTCGTGGACCGGATCGCGCGGCATGCGCTTCATGATGTCGCTCTCGGCCTGCTCGTACGCCAGCGAGATGGCCGGCACCATGTCGGTGCCGAGGTCGATGCAGAGGATGGTGATAGTGCCGAGCGGCAGCGGAACGTCGGCAATGATGAACAACAAGAACGGAGAGATTTCCGGTATGTTGCTGGTCAGCGTGTAGGCAATGGACTTTTTGAGGTTGTCGAAAATCAGGCGACCTTCGCGACAACGTAAACAACGGATGCGGAATTACTCTATGGAAGGGCCTCTGACAAGAACATATCATGGGACGAAGTTTTCCCGAGTCACCGACAAACCTCCCAGTCAAAAATCTCTCCGGAACAACCATCACCGAACCCTAACAATGTACATCCTAATCCTAACCCCGGAAACCGAGGTGTTTCCGTGGGGTTCTGTCCGGAGGGGTTATTGTTCGGTGGGCTGTACAAGTATCCGCATTCCGAATTTCCAAGAGAAGTCCAATGACCTCATTGGATCCGCCGCATACATTTGTAACAAGTGTATCGGAATCGATACAAGAAGACCCCGCTCTCCGCCAGGTACTACCACCTAGCGAATGACTTAACAAATTTCACAGGCGACAGACTAACGAACGAACGAACATACAAACAGAAAGACATCGCCATCGCGTAAAGCTTCCGCATTTGCAAGAGAGGACTTAACCCTCCAAAGGCAATTATAGTGCTACATCGAATAATACGAAGTTGGTACACTGGCCGTTAATGGGTGGGCTGTTACATTTAGTACAGCGAGGAGGGGCCTGGGCAGGCTGGGGCCCCGCCCAATCCCCTCCTCGCTGTACAAATGTAACAGCCCACCATCAACGGCCAGTGTACCAATCATTGTATTGTTATACGATGGTCCGTTGCTCTGCGGTTTTTGCCTAATGTGGCGATCAAAGGGTTAACAATGCAGCCAACATGACCTAAAATACAAAACATAAAACTAAAATACGGCAGATTTGATTTTTGAATACATCGTCGATCGCTTGCTCATAATTATGAGTGTAGCACATTCCCACCAGCACATTGCCCCCTCGGACATATTCCCAGGACATTTCCCCGCCCGGACAATTTCCCTCCCCACCTAGGACATTCCCCGTCTGCTAAAAGGAACATCTAATAACAGCCGCAACCCATACTCTTGACCATAACCGAACCACGAAGCGGGGAATTTTTTTTAAACTGGCACTAACCCGTATTCCTGACCTATAACCGATCTACCGCTATCAATTTTGTACATGTTAACGGTATATCGCTTTATATTGTAGATTGGCGAAAGCCGAATGGTGGTGGTGGAAGGCGGGAAATGTCCCACACCACGTAAAAAGGGAGGGGGTAATTGTCTGGGAGGGGTATGTCCGGGGAATTGTCCGGGAGGGAAATATCCGGATCCCGTAATGAGTGCCGTCGATTTTGCTGTAGGAGCCTTACCTTCTTCGACGCCGGTAACGATGGACGCAAAGTTGTCATCAAGCAGAATCATATCGGCAGCTTGCTTGCTCACGTCTGATCCGGCTATACCCATTGCGACACCTAAACATGCATCAAATTTAATACAACTGAACACTTACACAGTACATTTATTGACCAGAATTTTGAGAAAGAAATTGCTGTGGTTTGGTTTAGTGGTAACGCGTTGGCTCGATCAACGCAGTTGCGCTACGTCAGACCCGGTTAGTACCAGTCTACCAGGGTGGGTGACCGTCTGTGGACGGGTAAACCATCTCGGTATGTAACCAGCCAGCTAGGTCGACTCTGCCTTTTACCTTCTGTGGTACGGCTTTTACCTTCTGTGGTACGGTAAAATGAGTATCAGATTTCGGGCTGAGTAATAATAATAAATGGCGATGGTGGGTGTAGATTCTGGCAGCCTGTACAGGCGGACTCACAGCCTAAGTCGTCCGGCTTGGTCTTGGGTCGGCGGCCGCTTGGCGCCGTTCTACATTCATCAAATCAACGGGGTGAACTCTCAACTCAACTTTATTTAACCCATAAAAACATACATGTAGAACAGTAACGAATATAATTAAGTGTGCAAAGTTGGGCTGGATAGAAAGGCAGCATAGCTGCACTGACAACTGCCCAACCCAGATAATAAGCCTACACAAACAATACACATAAAATACTAAAAATAACAAACGATAATCTCTCAGTTCTCTCGCAATGGCTCTGCCATGATAACAGCACCATAAACATTGTCTTGGATATTATATTATTATTATTATATTAACACAGCCGTGCAGTTATATTTCAGGGTCTTATAGCAGAATAATAACGGTAATTTCGAGTTCTCGTACCCCTTACTTTTTCGAGTGGGGCGCCATTTCCCAACTTGCAAAAGCAGCCACGAAACCAACTCACAGAAAAAGAAAACTTTTTTGTGCCGATATACAATGATATAGAAATACCTAGAGTGATCAGCTATATTTGGATCCAGAGTTAAGACCCTTTTCAAGAGAATATTTCATCGTATACACTGTAGCGATATAGGTCACAGCCGCTGCGTTACGAGGAGCGTAACCATGGCATCACAGACGGCATGCGCCACTCAGTCTCCAGAATTGATAACGAATTTGTTCACCGTCGCACCACTTTACATCCTAATTTAATTTTTTGATTGAAAATCTTCGGCTCCAGACTCCCTCTGTGGGAAGGTTTACCCTTCTCACACCTTTCTTCTCGATTCCTGTTGTTCCTGCATTTTTTTCGTTGTGATGCCCCAAATTAAGAAGATGCTAGATGCTTGCAGACGGCTTTCGTTCTGACAGCTTAACCCTTTAGACTCCAAAGGCCACACCGTGCCACATCGAATAATACGAAGTTGGTACACTGGCCGTTGATGGGTGGGCTGTTACATTTGGTACAGCGTGGATGGGCCTGGGCGGGCTGCGGCCTCGCCTAGTTCCCTCCTCGCTGTACCAAATGTAATAGCCCACCCATCACCGGCCAGTGTACCAATCACTGTATTGCTATATGATGGCCCGTTGCTCTGCGGTTATAATGTGGCGATTATAGGATTAAGTGTGGTTACAGTAACCGGGGACAATCCCCTGGGGACATCCCCGAGATTACCTCTTAGAGAAAATCCCCCCCAGAGGTAACCCCCTAGGTCGGCTAGGGTCAGGACCCCGTCTCGCGAGTCGGATAGGGTCAGAATTACTACGGGTTAGTGCCAGTTTTCAAATTTTCGCTTTAAGAATGTCGCTACACTCCGCGGGAGGATTACCTCCCAGAATTTTCTCTAGGGGAAGGGTAATCTTAGGGCGGGGGGGGGTGTCTCCAGGGCGTTATATCCTAGAATCAGTTATGTATCTCTGGTTCAGTGACTCAAGTCATTGGAAATAGCACCATTCGATAGATTGGCGTTTGCGTTCCATAGTAAATGTGGTCCTATCTTGTATCATTTCTGAGATAAAGCGATATATTGGTGGAAAATCGCGATTTTTCATACCTCCTGCATTCTGCGCCGCCGTCGGAGTCCTCGTCGGAATATTCCATAATGTTTGGCATACTCGTAGAAATGCTAGAATAATGGTGTGGCTACACGGTGGTGAAAAAAATTGACGATATGTTTAGCCGTTTCGACACAATACCGGCGTGTGAGAGACAGACGGACTGACATACTAACCGACCGACAGATATCTTGCAATGGCATCATAATAATAATAATTCCAAGACAATGTTTATGGTGCTGTCACCATGGCAGAGCCATTGCGAGAGTTCACCCGGTTCATTTGATGAATGTAGAACGGCGCCAAGCGGCCGCTGACCCAAGACCAAGCCAGATGACTTAGGCTGTGAGTCCGCCTGTACATGCTGCCAGATCTACACCCACCATCGTCATTTATTGTTATTACTTAGCCTGAAAGCTGATACTCATTTTACCGTCCCACGGAGGGTAGAAGGCTGAGTCGACCTAGTAAGCTGGTTACATACCGAGGTGGTTAGCCCGCCCACAGACGGTTACCCATCCTGGTACTGAGCGGTTTTGGCGTAGCGCAACTACGTTGATCGAGGCCAACGCGTTCCACTAAGCCAAACCGCCAACCATACGCATCGCGCGGCAATAAAACTGGCAAAAAACCGCGAAATATGACGCTGTAGCCGCTGCAGCATCAGCAGCGGCGGTCAGGGCACACAGTACGGCGGGCGGGCGACGTACCGATGTCGGCCTTCTTGAGCGCCGGCGAGTCGTTGACGCCGTCTCCGGTGACGGCGACGATGGCGCCCTGTCGCTGACAGCCTTCGACGATGATGAGTTTCTGCTGCGGCGACGTGCGTGCGAACACGATCTCGGCGTGGTCGCTGAGCACCTGGTCAATCTGTGCCGGCGTCATGTCGCGTAGGTCGGACCCGTGAACGACGCACGCCTTGGCGTCACTGTCACACCAGTAACACACGCGCACCTCCTGAGCCTAACGACATTGACCCTTTAACGGGTACATTGCAGAACATAAAGTCGGTACCGTACACTGGGCTCTGATGGGTGGGCTGTTACATTTGGTACAGCAACAAGGAGGGGCCTGGGCGGAACTGCGGCCTCGCCCAGTCCCTCGTCGTTGTGCCAAATGTAATAACCCACCCATCAACAGCCAGTGTACCGATGACGGTATTACTGTATAATAAATGTAAAAAACTGCAGTTTATACACAAGTTAACGGCGAGTGACACATCTAAAACTGCAAAAATCACAAAAAAGTTGATATTACCCACCAGCACATCGCCTAAATTTCAATGTGCTGTTGAGTAATATAACCCTGTGTGATTTTTGCAGTTTTAGATGTGTCACTCGCCGTTTTTGCAGTTTTTTTACATTTATATTTGCAGTTTTATCACATTTCTGAGTTATTACAGAAAAATTACCGTTTTGGACTGCCTTCACGAATCATTCGTCCCAACTGGACTTGATCATGCTAATCAGTTTTTAGTCTTTTCCCACTTAATTTTCTGTTTGATTCCACTTAGTAGACTAATCTGGGTACCCGTCAGTTTTTGATGGCACGTAGAATACAGTTGCATCATCGTCATAATGGCGAGGGGAGTGGTACTCTCCTAATTCAGACCCTACCTATAGTTTGGTCCTAAAACTTGTGTTTGGCAAGGTAAACCTGAACTCATGTTGTGTACCAATTTTTCAGTCGCTAGCTTCAACGGTTGCAGATAAATAGGGGGTCCCAATTTTTTCGGATGCTCCCTTGACCCAGGCCCCCGCCAATTTTAGTCCTGTTTTTTGGTAAGATAGTCCCAAACCCAAGTTGTATACCAAATTTGAAGTTGCTAGCTTCAACGGTTGCAGAAATATGTAGGGAGTCCCAAATTCTTTTGGGATGCTCCCCTAGCCCAAACCCCCGCCAATTTTGGTCCTAAACGTCGTTTTTTGGTAAGCTAGTCCAAAACCCAATTTCTGTACCAAATTTGAAGTTGCTAGCTTCAACGGTTGCAAAGATATGTAGGGGTCCCCCATTTTTTTGGATGCTCCCCTGGCCCAGACCCCTGCCAATTTTGGTCCTAAACGTTGTTTTTGGTAAGTTAGTCCCAAATCCAAGTTGTGTACCAAATTTGAAGTTGCTAGCTTCAACGGTTGCAGAAATAAGTAGGGGGTCCCAATTTTTTTGGACGCTGCCCTGGCCCAGACCCCCGCCAATTTTGGTCCTAAATGTTGTTTTTTGGTAAGCTAGTCCCAAATCCAAGTTGTGTACCAAATTTGAAGTTGCTATCTTCAACGGTTGCAAAAATACGTAGGGGGTCCCAAACTTTTTGGATGTTCCCCTAGCCCAGCCCCCCTCCAATTTTGGTCCTAAACGTTGTTTTTGCCAAGCAACACCCCGTACCCAAGTGGTGTAAAAATTTTGTAGCACATGTGCATGTGTGACGACGGCAACAGTGTGTGTTTCAAGCGAAAAAGCAATATTTGTATAGCAAAATTTGGGAATTTGGGGACTAATGGGGTCAATGGGTCAAAATTTTTAGTCGAAAGTGTCATATTTGGAATCGCAGACCCTGATTTGCCTATTCACTATGCAACTTTTATCGCGCGTAAAAATCCATCAACAGGTCTGACCTGTAGGCGAGTCTGAGAAAAAAGTAATATCAGCCTTTTGATTTTTTCTGTTTTAGTTCTGCGAGTTAATGACTGTCGTCCTTACACAACTTTTTAAACTGTTAAGTTTTTTATATTAATAAGGGTTAACGACGGATTATAGCCACACTCGCTGCACGTGTAATCATCGCGGGATTTCACTGACGCCGTCTGCGTCCGTTTCTGCGCTTATCTTTAACTGATGATAATTACCTCGGCCGTCGATAGCTATTGTCTTCGGTCGCGTCACTTTGTTTGTTAACATTTCAGATTACTTGGATTGGAGCTGGTTACTAATAGACGTCTGCGGCTCTTTGGCCATACTGCTCGCAGTTCATCTCGCAAGGATCACCACCGAACCATTGCAGCGGCTATCCGACAAGTACCGCCCGACTGGAAGCAACCAATAGGAAGACCTTGTAGTGACTCACGCCATGTTACGGCGCCTTATAAATTATCGTTTTTTATTATTATTATTATACTTGGCTTCATGCAATCGAGGCAGACCTGGGCCCACTGAAATTTGGCCTCGCGACTGCCTGGAGAACGGCCACTACTCGAGATGAACACAGCAACGCTCCTGAAAGGAAGGAAGGAAGGAAAGAAGGAAAGAAGGAAGGAAGGAAGGAAGGAAAGAAAGAAAGACAGAAAGAAAGAAAGAAAGAAAAAAAAGGAAGAAAGAAAGAAAGAAAGACATACAGACAGAAAGAAAAAAAGAAAGAAGGATAGAAAGAAAGAAAGAAAGAAAGAAAGAAAGACAGACAGACAGACAGAAAGAAAGAAAGAAAGAAACAAACAAACAAACAAACAAACAAAGAAACAAACAAAGAAAGGTTTGGAGCTATCGTAATGAAACTTTCGAAATAGATCAACAATGGCTCAATGATCATGCATATTGACTTTGACCCCCCCCCCCCGAGACTACCATCTGGAGAAAATAATAACAAGATTGACCCTGCATCGACAGTGGGGACGTCGACGCCGCGTCGAGCTGCGATGTCCTCCGCCGTCTCGTTGCCGTCGGAGATGATGCCGACGCCTTTGGCGATCGCCTTGGCCGTGATAGGGTGATCGCCGGTAACCATGATCACCTTGATGCCGGCAGACCGGCACTTGGCCACGGCGTCCGGCACGGCGGCGCGCGGCGGGTCGATCATCGACATGAGCCCGATGAAACGCAGACCAGTCAACGGGAAATTTACGTCGTCCGCGTCAAACGCGTACCCCTGTAACATCAGTCCACTGACTCCCACCAGTCTCGTAGCTAGTAACAAGTGTGGCCGCCTGGTTCGGCCGACACGGTAAGCCCCCACCCGCCTCTAACGACACAAATACAGCATTTTCTTCCCTGAATTCAGAAGAGGCAGACATGAGACGTACAGACGATGTGAACTTATGACCTTGACCTTTGACCTTGGAGGTCATGGCGCCTGCGGCTGATGGGGATCGTCGTCCTCCATCTGTATACCAAGTTTGAAGTTCGTTGGCATTTTTTATGTTCGTTAGCATTCGGAAAATACTGCGCACGATGTGTGTCAGCATTAATGGGCCTGGTGACCTGACCTTTGACCTTTTGACCTTGAAACTGGTATGCGAGTCGCATTTAAGGCTGGGAACCTCCCTTCCAAATTTGGGCCCGGTATAGGCCTTTGGGTTCTCGTATTATTCGCTATGTACTCGATGGACAGACGGACGGACAAAAGCAACGCAAGCTGCTCCTTCCCTACGAGCGGGGGCATAATAATAACTATCTACAACACTTCGATATGTAGAACGTTGATGGGACGAAATAGAAAAGCAAATTATATGTTTATTGAACGCAGAGTATACGATACGTTAACAGCTTTAATCCCAGTTTTCTACATACCTCATTTGTGAACGCATCAGTAAAAGAATTACTATAACTGATCTATATTTACCAAAGTTATCACAAAAATATGGCATCTTTTTATGACGCGCATTACAGAGATAACGTTATACGAGACGTAACGATATGCATAAAAGACAAAAATCTTATTTTTCTAAAAAAATATACTGCTTTGAGCCTTTGAGGTGACACAAACGTTCGGAAACTGGTCGGCGGGAAGAACGAAGTCGCAGAAGCCGAGCACCCGTTCTCCAAGTCCGCCGAGTTCAAGGTACGCCTGGTTGAAAGCCTGACGCACTAACGCCTGGAGCCTGACGCTTCAAGTCCGCCGAGTTCGAGGTACGCCTGGTTGAAAGCCTGGCGCCATTCGTCAGTCATTGGCTGTTCGACGCCTTGGACGAATATCGTAGAAGAACGATCAATGATACGTTCTGGGGCACCTTTCATCACCAGCAGATATCGCTCATCATTCGGATCGTCCGTCTGGTGCACAGATACCTACAAAGGGATTCTACGAGATAAACCCTCTGAGACATTCCCCTTGAGATTAGCCCCCCCCCCAGAGAAAGTCCCCCGAAAATTTCAAAACTGGCACTAACCCGTACTCCTGACCCTATCTGACCCAAAGGCGGGCTCTGACCCCAACCGACCCACGGAGGGTTACGTCCGAGGGATTTTCTCTACGTGAAATGTGTCCAGGGTGTTATATTTAGTTACTCTAGAAAAGACACTGCTACAGACCACCGACGTAATGAATTTGTCGCGGTTTTGCTTCGTGATAACGGCGTTGCGTAAAGCCCGGTACACACTGGCGACATGTAGCATGCTACATGTATCGGATACAGGCGACATGTATCCTTCTACATGTCGCCTGTAGAATGTATCGGATACATGTTGCCGGCAACATGTATCATGTATCGGATACATGTCGCCGATACGTTCTGCAAGTAGAGCTCTACATGTTGCCTACATGTTCTACAGAGCCGGCGTACACACTGCGGATACATGTTGCTGTATCCGTTTGTAGCATGCTACATGTTGCCAAAAGTTGAACATGTTCAACTTTCGGCAAAATGTATCCAAATCGTTCTACATGTCGCCAGATACAAGATTTTGTAGCAGTATACAAGATACATGTAGCAAGATACAAGATACACGCCGGATACATGTTGCCGGCAACATGTATCCGGCAACATGTCGCCAGTGTGTACCGGGCTTAAGCTTTACAACAACGACGTTACTTTACGTCGAGCCGGGTTAGTACTTAGTAGTACTGCGATGGGTGACCATCCGCGGTTATATTGTCTTCGTATGTAAGCAGTCATCCTGCCAGACCAACTCAATCTGGCTAACTATGTATGAGTTGCACAAATAGTATTGGCGATGGTCACTGGTCGCACTGCCACCAGCGTAGAAGAAACGGTGCGTTCTGCGACGTTCCGTCTTGTATGACTGTGATGCATCAGTACCTTTAGCAAAATGGCTAAAGGCGCTTAACGGAGTCAGCTATCCGGCAGACGTGGATCGTATGATAGCTTAGGCTCAAACGCCGCAAAAGAGCTCAATGGTGTCTGTCTGTCGGTGTGTGTGTTTGTCAACGCGATAACTCTTAAACGGTTTGAGATATCGCCACGAAATCTTTACGGGAGCAAGATTATGGCAAGCGGAATTAACATTTATTCGTTTTTTTCAAATATCCCAAAAAATATTCTGGATATCCGAAAAAGAATTTGTGATATCTGAAATACTGGCACATTAATTTCAGATATCTGAAAAAGAATTCCAGATATCAGAAATAACTATTTCGGATATGCAAAATAACAATTTTTGATATCCGAAATAGGCCTAAATGTTTATTTTCGGATATCCGAAATTGTTATTTTGGATATCCAAAATAACTTTTTTGGATATCTCAAATAAAACGCCTTTTTGGCATAATTTCTGATATCCGGAATAATTATTTTGGATATCCAAAATAAATATTTCGGATATCCGAAATAACAATTTCGGATATCTGAAAATAAACATTTATTTCAGATATCCAAAATAGTTTTTTTTAGATATCTGGAATAATTATTTCGGATATGTGAAAAAAATGAATAAATGTTAATTCCGCTTGCCATACAAGATATGCTCAAAAGCTCGGATTAGTTCGAAAATGGCTGCATTCCGATGCACTGCGGCGCACGGGTGGTGATTTAAAGTCTTTGACGTTCTAGTTCTTTCCATCCTTTTATGGGCCATTGCTGCCTGAATTAAATGATTTTTATTGCATCAAGCGCGGCCTTAGTCGTCAGTCGTCACGCGGTGTCTGTCTTTGTGTCCGTCGGCTCCGTCCGTCTGTCACGTTTATACATTCTGTCAAAACGAATAAACATATCTTCAACATTTTTCACCATCGGGTAGCCAATCCATTCTAGTTTTTCTACACCAAACGGCATGGCAATATTCCGACGGGAACCCCCTAACGGGGGCGTCGAATGCAGGTGGGGTAGGCAGAAATCGCGATTCTGAGCCTATATATGGCTTCACTGCGTGCCGTGAACCGTTCCAGCGGCAAGTGCAATACATTAATCTGCGACGGACCATAACGAGTTTATAACATATAACACTAGTCGCACTCGCTGGTAGCGGCCGAGTTTGTTGATTGGGGGAAAAACGACGAAGTGTATGGCAAGAAGCCTCAACGTTACGACGAAGACAACGTTACGCAGTGGTAAATCTGAAGCCTAATTAACAATAACAAAAGACTCCGGACACAAAGCATCGCGCGGCCTCTCTGCAACAGCAGAGCTACTTGTCAGTTGTCACAGGCTGTGCGGTAGCGCCAGCGCTGTGTTAACGGCGACAGGCCAAGTCAGTGGAAGATGGCAAATTTTGACCCCCTACAGAATCGCAACCCCTGAGCCGATTGCCACAAAATTCAGCGCAACTGATTACGTTCGCGAGAGGACCCCTGTAACTTTCGTACGTTGCCGATGACTTATCATGGACACGTGGAGGACTGATCATCAGACTAGCCTATTTGTTTTACTTACTGATTGTTGATTTTGTGTGATTTTGATCCACTTTTAGACATTATGTGTGCTATTTGTAGAAACATCCGGATTGTTCGATGTACTGAGTAATTTTGTGTCATATTTTGTCTGTCTAATTTTGTGTATTTTTGTGTTCTTATGTGATATTTTGCTGCCTTCTGGCATAATAAACGATGATGATGATGATGATAATATCACCTTTTTGTAATTTTTGCAGTTTTAGATGTGTCATTCGCCGTTAACTCGTGTATAAACCGCTGTATTTTACATTTATATTTTATAACAGCGACGGTTGCTGGTGCTACTGCTGCTGTTGCTGCTGCTGCTGCTACTACTACTACCACCACCACTCTGCCATCAACACAATGTTACTTTACAACCAGATTTTTTATTTATTTATAATTATTTAACAATACGTTAAGATGGTTTACATACTTGGTATTTGTTAGTAGAATTGAATGGAATCTCACAGACTTTGGGATTGGATTTGCGAAAACTGACGACGTTGCCGATGGACAACTCGACACACTTGAGTAGCGCCGATTCAGACGCATCACCGTTGCATTCTCTACAGGTGCAAAATACAGCTGAAGAACTAACCAATGAACACGTTTACTCACTAAAAGAGACAGACTGTAAGATGTAAACTAAAAGCGAAGCACAACTGATTGACTAATAAATGTCATGTTTCCCCATAGAGAAAATCTCCCGGAGCTAACACTGAGAACTTGTGTAGTTAAACGTCAGCTCGGTTATTTAGAGTCAGGATATTACGGGTGTCAGTTTTCGAATTTTTTTGTTGCTACACTCCGTGAAGGGTTACGTCGGGATTTTCTCTACAGTTACTATATAAGGCGAAACCGCACCCAAGCTTTCGAATGGCACCAGTTTCAGTGACATTGAGTGACCTCTAACCCCGATTTCAAGGTCACGATATTATTCAACGAAAAAAACTCGAAAATGGTACAAGATAGCGCTATATTTACAATGGCCGACGAATAGAAAGTCGCATATGGTCTATCGAACGGCGCCATTTTCAATGATCTTGAATGACCCCTAACCTGGTTTTCAAGGTCACGCCATTGTTTGACACTGAATATCTCCGAAATGGCTAAACATACGGCCATAGTTACTATGGAAGGCGAATAGGAAGCCGTACCTAAGCTTTCAAATGGTACCACTTTCAGTGACCTCTAACCCACATTTCAAGGTCACAATAGTATTCAGCGTCAAATAACTCGACTACTACTAAGTCGTGTATTATCTATGCAATGGTTCCGTTTCCAGTGACCTTGAGTGACCCTTGACCTAGATTTCAAGGTCACGGTGTAATATTTAAGCCTATAGATGCCTTCAGCGTATTGTGTGCGCAGCTGACGCGCGATCTGTTGGCGATAGCTAAGTTCTTGTTACTTTTCATGTTTAGTTTCGTTATTGATTAAGCCACGATGGCACTCGCAGATAAGCAGCAATATGTTGACCTTGTGACCTTGATTATTGATCTGCTTCAGAATGGTTGTCGCTTATGATACTTTACGTTCTCCATACTTCTACCAGGTCCGTATACGGCCTTCTGTTTGGAATTTATGACACACTTCTTGTCTAAGCATTATGTTGCCGTGTGATTTGACCCTATATTTTGTTCGCAAGTTGCAAGTGACACGGGTCATCTTTCAAAACATTTTCGGCTGTCCAACACTTGTTGTTCCCAAGTTACAGTCAGGCATGAGACATGTACACGGACGGACGGATGGGATGCAATCCGTAACGCGGCTTCTTATAAGGAGGGCCGCATAAAAATTATAGCATACTGACCGTTTAATAACAGGTATACGCTCCTGTGCCTGTTTGAATTCCGCGCGGTTACACAGCATTGCAACTCTTGCCAGAGCCATCCATGTCGGCGAGTCTCGGTTGTATGCAGCACCTGAAATTTTCAAAATTAAAAATTACAATCCGTTGTCGCCAACTGTGTGATATTTACTTTTAGACTTCTGTTCGTCGTAAGCGCCAGTCTTCGAATACTTACACACACAGAGATGATTTATTAGCATACTGACAATAACATTAGATGATTAGAGTGAGTTACTAATGTCTTTCAACGTACCAAATTTCAAGCGTGTACATTGTACCGTTGTCGAGCGAGTTATTTGTCCCTGAAAATATCGTGACCTTGAAATCTGAGTTAGGGGTGTCACGATACGGTTTCACGCCTCGTAGTAGTATATTGTATTGGTAGTGGCGGACATCTTTACATACTTAGTAATCTCGCTGTGTATCGATCGCCTCACTCCATTGGCCCGTTTGAGTACGAAGTAT
>Ga0209149_1000683_pt1 | contig 14931 bp, 6 predicted proteins | sample WorMetTyACAVOLI2_FD_187423 | JGI IMG/M metagenome (GOLD analysis project Ga0209149, IMG submission 187423) | Marine gutless worms symbiont microbial communities from Max Planck institute for Marine Microbiology, Germany - Olavius algarvensis... ... | reverse complement strand
ACAACGGCAGGCACACAGCCCAAGTGCGGGAATGGCGGAGTCTCAGATGCCGTCACCTCTGAGTTGGGGGATAGGCAGAGCAGCCACCCTGTTGAAAACCCTGCTTCAATATTATGGCAAGTCTTTAGAGGCGTTGCCAGGTGTTGCCTACCTCGGTTTCAGGGACAACCGCAGCACCTTAAATACCAAAACTGGATATAAAAAAAAATTTAAAAAAAGTTTGTTGCGTGATTTCAATAATGTGTAAGTATGAGTAGAATATGAGTATGTCACAGAATTTAGCCAACCATCTGAATCATAAATATCAATGTCACAGCAATTCCGTTTTGTGGTTGGTGTAATATGATTGTGTACTGCAGTTAAAAAGTAAAATCTACCCAAATGTAACTTTCAGCACTGTAACATCATAGAGATCACAACCAAGGAGCTGACACCTTGGCATGGCATGGTGGCTGGCAGGCCATTGGGACCCACAAGATTTACCAACGAAAAGAGGGTGACTCTGATCATCACAGAAGATACTGCACATCTTGGAAATAACTCATATTTAAAGGTAAAGGTAAAGTGGATTTATATAGTGCCTAGTCGTGAAACCTCTAAGGTGCTCGGGCATGGATCACACAGTGTTATCTGCAAATTACAACATGCCTGCCTTTATCTCGTAAGCGTTCACCAGATGGCACTACCACTGACTGGTGATAGCATCCGTCTAATTGCAGCTTACTACTCATCTATCGACTTCAAAAGGATGAAAGGCTGAGTTGGCTGACCTACAGCAGACGGTTTACCCACATAAATGGTTACCCGAGAGCTGCACGTTAAGAGCAGGACAGGGAAAGTTTGCCGGTCAAAGACTGACGTTCTACCACTGCACCACGCAACCAAGACAAATAGAACACTGTCTGAGACCACTAATATGAAGTCGCACATGTTTATTAACAAGTACTTATCACTTATCAGCACTGAAATGTAACAATCTACCAGTACTGATAATATCCACCAATAAAAGGCAAAAGGAGACCTTGAACAACACAAAATAAAGTTAGAATTGCCAAGAAGCTGCTGACAAAATCTACAAGAATGACAATCCGAAAACATCATTAAACTGCAGAATAAAACAAGCGTTAGAATTTATAAAAACACACAAGCAGATATTAGTAATTCTACATAGGACACAACAGAATATTACCAGAAGTTATATTCAACTCATTTGCGGCTGAAAGTTTCCACACTTGACCACGTATACTTGCTGGAAGGCCGCGCCACCACAAGTCTCTCACCGTCTTGGTATTCTTCCTGGGAATTGGTACACAGCACCTTATTCATACATCTATATCAGTACATTTCACCATTAAGACTTGGTCAGAGATATTCACACATCGGTATTGAAATCTAATGAACTGTAAGTATTGACAAAACACAAAGATATATGTATATATGTAGTGACAGGCTGTCTGTCAAACTTGCGATCTCTGATAACAAGTATTATGTCCTAACTAGGCCGCCTCATACTAGCAATTATAACAAATCATAAACAAATTATTTATCTGTTCTGCAAACTGCTTGAATTGACGGCTTTGATTCAGTTCGATTGCTGACATTGTAAATCTTACAAATCTTTGTATAATGATAATATCAAATGAAGCAACTTTTACACAGAAGGCACATTATTAGAATGACTTCATAGTGGTCTTACTGTCATCTCTTTAACAGTTTTAACCAAAGGCCAGATTATCAATAACACTTCAGCAACTGTGATTTGTCATAGCTCAGTTTGTACACATTTTTTAACACTACACAAACATTTAATAAAGAAATGACATCGTGTTTTAATCAGAATTCAGCTTTTCATAATTGGGTTATAGAAATCTGTATTCCATAACTCACATGACATCCCATGATGGTAATATCTCTCTTTTCCATGTTCCAAGCAAATGTGACATTTCTTCTTCATATTTCCACCTTTTCTCCAGCTCTATCTGGCGTTCCTCCTCTGCCTTCCGTTCTGTTAGCATTTAATTACATGATGTTCAATTAATAATTAATATTTTGCACTCCAGTATATGTAACAATGTAACAGTATCAAAATCACTATGAAAAAATTCCAAAATAAAATTACAAACCAAGAAAGAACATAACAAATTATCACAAAACAGTCATTTATGAAATATAATAAAAAATAAGTAAGCAAACAAGTTGTGTAAGTAATGCAACTACGCTGTGTTCCTAAAAAATAGTTAGCCACTTGATGTTTGATAATAACTTTTGCAAATGTGGATAAATTCTTTCAGCAGGTGATTTGTAAGAAAATTCTCTATGTACATATCTCAAAGGTATCCACCTCACCTGCAATATGTTGCGATACTACCTTGTGAAAGTCAAAAATCCAAAAATATTACTAAATTTTCACGTTGAACATAACAATTAATACGTTTTAACTAAAATTTAATACGAGATCTTATGTAACCTGCCAAAAAATATTGCATTAATGATTTTACTGAAATATGTGTACAACATACAAAATTACAAAGTATAGCCTAGAAGGCGGTGTGAAGATAATCACGGTGAAAAAATTGCAATGATGCAACAATGTTCAACTGAATAAGGTTCAACTGTTGATTCGAGACGTCATCTGACAAACTTCAAAATGTTAGTCAGTCAGTCAGTCAGTGTCAGCAGTCTTGAAACAGTCTGTCTAACTACTTTTAAATGTTAAATCAAGTCCTCAAAGTGTCCTCAGGAACATGTAAACAGTCTGTTGAGGTGCTGTCAAAGTCAGTAACATTTTTGGATTTTTGACTTTCACAAGGTAGTGTAGCAACATATTGCAGGTGACGTGGAAATCTTTGTGATGTATACACAGAGAATTTTCTTACGAATCACCTAGTGAAAGAATTTTGAAAATCGGTCCACATTTGCCAAAGTTATTATCAAACATCAACTGGCTTAAGCACGGTGTACAGAGCACTCTTAAAAGTTTTTGATGGCATTGGTTGACTGGTGATTGAAAGTACTTTGCCTATGGAGTGAAGACTAACAGAGTTACGTATGTACATACATACATAGGAAGCCTTTTACTAAATGTTGGACAAATGCCGACAACATATAAGTAATACAACATAGCTAATACACAATTAAATGCAGCATCATCATAATACAAAAAAAAACTATCAAAACATAATTACACTCCTAAACCTGGGCTTTGTCAATAATCACCTTGGAAAAATCTTTCCAGACATTTGCTTAGATATTGTACCGATAAACATCAGCTTGATTAGGCCTACTTAAAAAAGAAACATTTCTGACCTTTCCTTTTAGCACTTTCCACAACTGCTTCATAGAGTTTCCTGTGTTTTTTCTCTTCCTGTTTACTTTTTGACGGTAAGCCACTATACATTCACACATTATTACACAAACTTTATGTTACCATATGTTTCCAACTCTAGTCAGCTACATTAACAAACAAAACTAAACTTTACAAAAAGCAGCTCACAACTGAAAATTTTTCCATAAGCTTAGTGGTAGGTCCTACAATTTGCAATTATCACTGTCTACTATGAGTAAATGGATCCACTGTCTTCATAAATAAAGACAGACACAGCTACAATGCAGACAAAGCAATAAGAAAATTACTATGGTCGTGAAACTCGAATTTTTTTAAAACAGGTCATCGTTTTGCCACCGATCATCAAATTGTGACATCACAGTTTGCAGCAGCTGTGTGATATTAATGTTACTAAAAGCTCTGCCATACAAAACTCGCACATGTCAACATCCGGTTGACCTACAAAAAGAAAAAATAAGTAATGCATTTCAGTTAACGTATTGCTCAAAGCAACAATCAATATCTCGAACATGGGCACAATGGCTTACTTATTTTTAAAAATAGGTACGATCAAGTGACACAACAATGCATGTTTTGATATGCTTTTATTGAGCAAGTTGGTCCAGATGTTGTAAGTTGTTGACTTCATTGTGTTTGCTGCAAATATGTTACTGATATATAATAAATAAATAAGTAGGCCTACATAATTAATCAATACATTTTCGATTATCGGTTACTGCATTTGTAAATCAATCGCCAGTTTTGTGACTGGTCACCGGATAACCGATGTTCAGTTCACAACCCTAAAACTTACCATTTATAACTGAAGTACAAATTAACAAAGTAGTACTGACCGTGGTCTATTTTCTAAAATAAGAGCAGTGGATGACTTCACGCCCGCTTGATGCTGCTGAAATCCATCTTGATATTGTTTTGCCACTTCACTTGGCACTATGCAATGTTTTCTTCCTGACATACTACAACATACAAATGGTTTCCTTGGAGAAATAATTATAGTTCACATGTTTCACAAACATTCCAAAATCTACCAAATCAATTTAAAACTGTACTTTGACTTAAATAAATAAAACTCCTGACTTGAAAAATATTGGAAAGTCATAAAAATTGGAGAACACATACAGATCAGACCCCAATAACCACACATTACAATTAACAAATAAGCAAACTGCAGTATGCCTATATCCACACTAGAGTATATGCATTCAACATTACAATTTGATACATAATACACTACAATACAATTAAATTCAAACATCAACTGCAGTGCTTGTTTGTGTTTCATCAGCTGTATTAATTTATCTAATCTGTTCTAAATTTCATCTAGTTTATCATTATCATCATCATCACATACTTTATTTCATCTTGGCAGAAAGGCAATTATCTAAAATCAATTATCAGAAATAAGAATTGACATCAGAAGTCACAAGATTTATACTTTAATAAAATGACACTAACTTAGTACCTATTTTACCCTGTATTGAAATTTAAATATAAGAACAAACCCAAATCTGATGTGCTAATATCTGCTACAAAACAACTACATTTTATACCGGGTATATAAAAAGTACAGTGGTCCCTCCAGCATTTTTACAAATTTACAAAAGGCTGATGATATTTGCAATTAATAAAGTGTGAATAATGCGAGATTATCACTGGAAAGCTAAGGAAAGTGTGCATGTTCTTCCACTGTTTGATCTAATGAATTCATCTTTACTGCGTAATAATCACACACAGTAGATATGCCTAAGTGACTACAATTCTGTGCTTATGAGTCATAAGTACAAACGTCATCTCACGACAGTCGAATCTATGTAAATGTGAATATAGAATTCCTATATGAAAATCAGATTTTAGTTCAGTACCATGGTAAACTGGTGCTGTCCACTTTCTGAACGCACGTGTCATCAACAGCATCTGACGACGTTACGTTAACACTGCTCGTACATTCATCAGCCTGATCTTGGCTGCTAGCCACAGATCCACACAACGAACCGTCAATGCTGCACACGTGCACTGCTGAATCATCATCATTGCTACTGTCAACTTCATTCCAAACGTCGTCTTGTCGGACCTCCTGCACACCTTCAAACACCGCCACAAACGGTTCACCAACTCCACCAACACTGCAACCAGAGTACGAGCTCAGAGTATCAGACGTAGATAGAACAGAATCTGGCGTATCGGTTGGTACTTTGTCAATTTGCCGCAAATGTAACTGTGCCAAACCATCTTCAACTTCAGCAATACTGTCGCCATCACCATCAGTCGCTAACAAATCATCTGTCGTTTGCTCAGTTAACGAACTTGCAATTTCACGCTCATCCAAAGTCACAGTTGCCGCTTCATCAGTCGGAAGATCAACACTAACACTGCCATTGACCTCAGATACGCCATCAGATGAAAGTAATAAGTTCATTTTCTTAACTCAAAACACACCAGATCCACAGTCTAAAATGCGAATAAATTCGACAATGACATTATTCTCCACCGAACACCAGAAATACCGTTTACATCAACCAGACCTATGGGCATGTAGCCGTGCAAGTACAGCTGTTATTCAGAGATTTATAGGCCAATACGACACCTACGTTCGTGGGCTAATGGGCATGCGTTCTGCAGATATGGATCATTCGGCAAATAGCCAAAATACTGTAATCAAGTCGCCGCCAAACCCAACAGGTGACAAGTTGATAACAGTATCTCAGTAGGATGAGAGAATAAACTTAACAGCCAGCATAAGCTACTTGAAGTATATTATATGTAATATTCATGGTAATAATACTTTTAAACATAAACAAAAAGACGCCATGTTGCCACGCCCACTAAACTTCATGATTATTCAATTATTAAGTAAGTAAAGCGCGGTGCTAGTCAGAGAATTACCAATTTACCATTCTCGTTCTCTTATCTCAGTAGTAGTAGTAGTAGTAGTGTAGTCACTAGTCAGTTGGACGCAGGTAGTAGACCTCTGTGTCCAATCCACTGTGCGAAACAGTTTCAGTCACAAAACAAAACCAGAATAAAATTAATCAATTGTTAACTCAACTTTAGTACGACTTCCGGTAAAAGATATGTCGGCTTTCCAATTGTATCGAACATCTTGATTCTTCTTCCAGAATTTATTAAGACGTGCTTTAAATGTATTTATGGTAGGAGAAGCAACAACATAATCTGGTAAACTATTCCATATTGGGATAATCCTATTTGAAAAATTGAATTTACGCATATCATAATGAACGTGTGACTATTGTAATGCAAATCTATGATTTCTTGTATCATGTTGTTCTTCAATACATTTTCCTGTTATCCATTCAGTTGTGTCGTTATCATACTTCCCCGCAATCGCCGCAAAGATCTTTTACAATTCGATCATATCTCCTCTTATCCTTTTATATTTCACTGGTTACTCCTAAATCTTTAATATTTTCAACAGTAACACCTGAAATACTGTAATCAAGTCGCCTGCTATAAGATATGACTTTGCACTGTCCTATATTTAATCTAAGTAGTTCAGTCTAAAAGTTCAGTCCATTTATCTAGAATCTTCAACAGTTGCAAGGAAGTTGAGCGGCCTTTTATAAAACCAAACTGTTTATTGCTAAATAAATGATTTACTTTAAAGTGAGTACTACTACTTAATCATGTCCAAATGGCAAGGTCTTGTAAATTGTGTACAGCAGCCATGGTCAGTAAAATCCATTTATACGACGTCATGTCTCCTCTATCAACTAACATCAGTGTTCAGATTTGACAAATGAGGACCATAAGTGACCTTTTAATCAGTGATGGGAAATCTTGAGATGTGTAATGTTCTTGAGACGATATTTTTGTTGTAGTTTCGTGTATGTCTTGAACGTTACTGCCTCAATCTTGGTCTCGTGCCTACTGTCAAATTCGACACAGCAACGTGTGCTTCTTATAGTCAAATATAGGCTACATAACAGGGTGTCTATACAACTTCTCGAAATCCTGGTAATACTGGATATCTGCTGGAATTTGAAATCACTTATGGAAATACTGGACATCTCCTGGAATTTAATTGCTTCTCCTGGAAATTATTGTATAATAGGTCGCTGATCGATAATTGACAAGAATGACATCCAGTCATAAAGTTTAGATGCAGTCCAGTTATTGGGAACTGGCTAGCCTAACCAAGTTAGCTAGCTAAATTTACTGGGTAAACAGGATCACTTTGATCACAGGGATTACTGACCTGCCTGATAATTGTCAGCTAAAACTAAGTAAGGCCAAGTAAAGTCTATCCTGTAAACAGGATCAGCATGTGCACGGTACTGTCCCCCGTGTAAAAACTACTGGAATTTTAAAATGGATCGTGGAAGTCTACTGGAAATTTGTTTGGTTGGATTTGTAGACACACACCCTGCATAACTTGCATATCTACAACACAGTTACTATAGAGCACTGAGAATATAAATACAAAGAACATTGATGGGTGAACTTGACATCAATGAGTGAAGAACATATGGAGTGATGATGATGGCAGACTTGTCGTCAACAAACACCTTCAACAGATCACGATATTTTATTGCAAATGTCATAAATAAGTACTGTACTGTGAACGTCTTTCGTCAACATCATTAAATTACGCCACGATTAGCAGTGTCACAAGCATGTAAAATCTACCAAAACAAATAGACAGCCATGTGAAAATTTACTTGAAACGAAATCAAACTATGTAAAAGAAACTTAGCTACAGCTAACAGATCATGCTCAGCATCACACAACAGTCCTTCCGGTCAAATACCACAGTAGAAATAATTGCTCCAATATGACGTCTGACCACTGTAATTAACTTCGTACATTAAATATGCTGCATTTTGTGAGCTATAGACAATGGAACTATTTACAGTACCTGAAATACCCTTCAAACAGCATTCAAGATCACTGGCAATGTCATCCTTTATTAAATCAGATCGTCTAGACTTTCTGTCAGAGACTGGAAAAGCAGGCTACACTTATATTCAGACAAAATCACTTAAATGACCTTGAAGGACCATTGAGGTTACTGGCGAAGACACACTTCAATAGGCCAAATGACACTATTTATTAGTGGTGTATAGTAAGTTAGTAACCATTTGTCTATCTTGTATCGTTTCTGAGATTCAGTGTCAAATAATGGCATACCTTTGAAATAAGGGTTAACGGTCATTCAATGTCATCGAAATGGCACCATTCAATACACCATACACAACTTCCTATAATCTTCCACTATATGTATAGCTCTATCTTGTACCATCTTCGACATACTTGACACTGAAGAATACCATGACCTTGAAATGTAGGTTAGAGGTCACTCAAGGTGCGAATTTATGCACGACAAATACATTGCTGAAATCTACAGACCCAGGACTATCTTTCTGCTGGTGACAGTATGGGTATAGCTTCGTCTGCTACAAAGCGAGCTCTGGAAAAAGCTATATACAGCATTTTAGGTGTTGCATCACAGTTGTTCAAGGTCAATCAAGGTCATCGATATTAGTACCAACTGAAAGCCCATATATGACTTCCTATTAGACTGCCTCGGTAACTATATGCCTATCTTCTATCATTTCTGAGATGTAACGATCTATTGGTAAAAAATATGTGTTACTTCACCATTTTTAGCCACCTACTCTCATTTGAAGTCTTTGCAAGGGAGGTTCCCTTGGACATAGGGTATGAAAGTTGGTACCAGAAAAGTAAGTAGAGTCACTGGACTACCCGACTGTGAAAACTGTGGTCATTTTGACGCATTACCAGCATGTGACAGACAGACAGATAGACAGACCGCATATGGCTATTGTGCTCTAGCATATCTTTTTTTTATCCAGCTTTGGTATTTAAGGTGCTGCAGTTGTCCCTGAAACCGGGGTAGGCAACACCTGGCAACGCCTCTAAAGACTTGCCATAATACTGAAGCAGGGTTTTTACAGGGTGGCTGCTCTGCCTATCCCCTGCTATCTGAGCACAATAAAAATGTACTGACAATGTATCACTTGTACAATTTCAATATTAAGCACAAACAGATTAATGAACCTAATCACAGCCCATCTACGAGATCATACGACACAGTGACTATAGTACAAGAGCAAAATGTACTCACTTTATTTTAGTAGCATATCAATAACTCAGTTTCATTTTTAAAACTAATAATTCATTGATAATATGACTTCACTGATAACATGACACACATGCCAACTTACTACATGAAAATGCTGCTATTTGTGATAACTATACAAAAGCAATTCTTACTTAAGTAATGTATAATCTGACAAATACTATTCTGACCAATATCCAGTAATAAACACACATTTAAATAAGTATTACATATTAGACAACCAGGCAGTTAAAGACTACGATCTCATCAGCTACTTCACATGTGCTCATGATTGCAGTATAGTCCACACTAAAACACACAACTATACTGTTAACTTACTGCCTGTCAAAATCAAATGCTATCGATTAAAAACATCTGTTGGCAGACACTTAAATGAGGGCGAGCAAATTCATCGATAAAAATGCCTACATTTCACAAGACGGTATCTCCAGTGAACCTGTTCTCAATAATTCGGGAAAAATTTGGGATAAAATAGCTTTATAATAAGGTACATCACACAGTCTGGAAAACGCAGTGCATAAGTAATACATTTGTTCAGACTATTCTGCAAAACACAGCTGCATTTCTTGGCAGAATGAACAGCTTAAGCACAGAGCAATAAAACGATAATCCACAATTCTTTGCACATGTTATGACAAAGTTGTTCTCTACTCAGCAGAGTCTGTCTACTATTTAGTTTACTGCATTAGACACATGTAACTAAACGAGCAAATATTTACTACTCGAGAAGATGGAAAATACTGACAGTGATGCTGCAACAAAAGCAGCAACAAGAGCAATCAAGATGCAAATGAAGACACTGCATCCCATTTGGCTTTGATGCACAATTAGAGACCAAAAACCTGGCAAACTTGTCAAAGCTAAAATTGTAGAAGATAGCCAACCATGGCAAAAACTAGAGCGCTAAAGATCACACAGTCAAATGATGCCTCCACCGCTGCATTTGTCCGACATCCATTGTAAATGTTTTCTGTACCGGCGTTGACATGGCAAGCAAAAAGGCGCAATGAACAAATAGACACATGAAGGTGTCTATGTCGGCTGTTGAAAGATATTGAGGCAGTTAAACACTACATTGTAAAATTACCAGCCAGACTGGGAGCCAGTGCAAAATTACCCATCCAACAGACTCAACAGTCTACAACATTAGCATTTTACATGTACACATCTTTTACAGCCATAAGAGACAACGTATGGTATCTTAGCATATACAGATAACTGCTGTGTAAATGCTGTAGTCAAAGAAAATTTCTGATCAACAGTACACAGATCGCATATATTCTCAAATTCATCAGCTATTCACTTCACCAATGTGTGTCCAGTCAATTACACTTGCCTGTCTAAGATCGCTCAGGCTGTCCACGCTTTCGGACAACTGCAGCACCTGATCCACAGTGCTCCTGTAAACAATATTTCTTCTCAACTGACATCTTTTTATCATCCACTGATGTACTGTCTATAGGTCTCTTCCGAGGTCGGCCACGTTTTCGAGCTACACTGTTTGCATCAGTAGAACTTCTAACCATTTCATCTGATTTCTCAAGTTCACCAGTCTTTCCAACGTCACTGCCGCCTGCATACTGACGCTTCTCGTGTTCATCAAACTTTGTTGCCACTGACACATTTTCAGCAGTCATCGACGCACAATCTACGAATATTTTATGAGGTCGGCCACGTCGTCGGACAACTACAGTATTTGCATCCCGATTCTGCTGCAGACGGCACGTCACATTATCAGACATACTGTTAGACACACCAACTAGAGCTCTTTTCTGAGGTCGTCCACGCCTTCTGACAACTCCAGCCCTAACATCGTCTCCTTTAAAACTATATCCACCAGCTACACGTACTTTCCTCGGCTGTCTGTGTCTTTGGGCAACTGCAGCATTTGTATCAACACTGACATCATTTGCCTTCTCGCATCTTTTAGCTGTTCGAACTGCATCACCACTGTCACACTGATGTTCCATCTTTCCGTCACACTTCCTCATCACTGACACATCTGCATCATTCAACAATGAACCATCTACAGATGTTGTCTGAGGTTGCGCGCATCTTTCAATCCCACATGGCTCACTATTTGGTAAAGCAACCATATCTGATGCCACGAATGCTTTCTTGCTGTATCCGTTAATATCACCTCCAACAGAACCAGATTCCATTTTTCTGAACTTTTTGCATATATAGCTAAATGTAAATCCCTTGACTAGCAAACGTTGACGACGATGTACCGACAACGGATGTCCACGCTTCTTTTTCATTGAGGGTTGAATGCCAGGAACACCATGTGAAGCTGTGGAAATAGGCTGGACACATTTGAGAGGAACATGTTTAAAGACACTGCAGCAATCTTGGTCAAAGCCTGGTGAATTGAGTTTAACAGATGTCTGAGTCTGACAAGTATCATTAGATGACTCACATTCATGTGCCTGCTTAACATCATCATCTACAACAACACAATAATACACAGTAAACTGGACACGCAGTACATGTTAAAATCCTTGCCATCAGAACAGTTTTATTACAACTCCATCGCAAATGGAATAGACATAACTTCGTATACAAGGCTGCTCGGTTTTCCCAGTTGTTAATAAACATTCAGTAGCAACGCAATAAATGTCATTTCTGCTTTACTTATTGTTGGTTGGTGGTACAGTGGTAGAACGTTGGTCTTTGACCGGCAAACTTTCCCTGTCCTGCGTTCGATCTGCAGCTGACGGGTGACCATTTATGTGGGTAAACCGTAAACTGTAGGTCAGCCAACTAGGCCAACTCAGCCTTTCATCCTTTTGGGGTAGACAAATAAGTAGTAGGCTGCAATTAGATGGCCGCAACCTCAGTCTGGGGAGGCGCCATCTGGTGAATGCTTATGAGATAAAGACAGGCATTGGTGTAATTGCAGGTAACACTGTGTGATCCATGCCTGAGCGCCCTGTGAGTGAGGTACTACATAAAGTGTGCTATATAAATACACTTACCACCTTTTTTTACTTGTGGCGCAGCCTACCTGGCAGATGTACCATGTCTGGCAACGATGCAGGCAAATTCAGCAAATGAACATTCTTTGTCTGTTTTTGTTGACGACGAATTTGAGCCTTCAACGTTCTTTGCTCAGCATCTGCAGCTGCTGGAGTCTATCAGGTTTTGTGCACACACATACTGAATACATTAAATGACTGAAACAACTGACTGCCTTACAGATATGATTACATGAATATACAACAGAATTATTACATCTACAATACTAAGTCTTCACTACTGTAGTTATCTACTGCAGTACTGCTGAGTAATTGATTTACTGTGAATTAGCTGCCAGTGATACCATGTAGCTTCAAATTCAGTTTTAAACTTTGTTTTCAGTTTTACATCCTAAATTTCCAAATGAAACAAAAACATAACTGGCACAAAGTTACACAAAGTTAATTATTAGATACAGTGTAAAAAATGTGTATCATATCTATCAAAATCTGTCTATTTTATTAGTGTTAACAATATCAGCAATTTTCAGCATATACTTTTTTGACATTGACAAACATTTATAAAATTTCCCACAGTCATTCACAAGCATGACATGCAAAAAAAAGTGGTAGCCATCATTTTAATTTCATTATAAGATCTTGGTTGCAGCTGTCCCAGATGCATAATAAGCATCCAAACGGCAATTTCAACAGAGTCTGTTTAACCGGATGCACACTGTTTGCCATTTAACTGCATCTAGTAACAGTCATCCTTTGGTTTGCGTAACATACTCATCAGGCTCTATTATTAAATTTAATTGTTATCAGGTAACATTGTCATTATTATATCAACATAAAAACAAAAGCCAGCTGAACCTTTGTACGAACTCCAAGATATCGGCTGCAAATGCTCGAGTTGCAGCGGCAACGAACCTTCTCACCGCCAAAACAATCCATGTGATAATTGAATGTCAGCTCAGATCCTGAACAAGAAAAATCATTAGCATTACATGCTAATTACAGTGGAAAACATCTACTCTACACCTTGGGCCATAAAAAACGTGCCACTTGATATTCGTTCATAACTTTGATAAATGTTGACTGATTTTCAAAATTTTGTCACTGTTTGACCAACCAGTAAATTTGCCATGAGGATCGTGTCATATTTCCCACCACACCTGCAATGCATCGCTACACTACCTTGTGAAAAACATACTATCAAAAATAGCAAAATTGTGGCGTATCTAACACAATATCACTGTTTTGTCTTATTGTGACAAAATTAACCAAATAAACTTGTTTATTTACTCTTGATTCACACTAAATGCTAAAATATCCTCCTTTGGCATGGATGCATGCACGGAAACATTTTGAACACTCATCATGTTCATGACGTCGATGAACTGAAGCAGCATCTAACGAAGGTCTGGCATGGCTTGGGATAAAGTGTCATCGATGATGCAATGTATTAGTGGCACAAACGTCTCTGGGTGTGTGTTCATGTCAAAGGAGGGCATTTTGGGCATTTAATATGATTTACGAGCACCCATATGTTAATGTTTAGAAGCAAGTCTGTCACCGAGTTAAATACATCAAGAGAATTGCTACTGTTGTGCTACTGTTGATCTTTTGCATTTTACAATGTAGTGTAGTGACACATTTAAGGTGTGGTGGGAATGGGCAAGTGAGTGAGTAGTTTCTTAACAGCACATCAGCACAAAAAAGGCTATTTAGTGCCATTCAAGGTTTATACGATTGATGAGACATGAAAATAGTTAATAAGAAGGTAAAACCTATGAATGTAAGATCAAGGCTATTGAGCTAGAATAACAAGAGGTCAAAGTAATTTGACAAAAAGTGCCTCACCATTCCCCGGTTAGGGGTCACCCAAGGGGTCGAAAGTTGTACCATTGAATTCCTGGGGTAGGGTTTCCTATTAGTGTTCCATAGTAACTATAGGCCTAGGAGGCTAGGATGCACCGTTTGGCCACAGTGTACGCGCGTGACAACCAACCAACCAAACAACGACCAACGACGTCACGACACAGCCTATCTCAATAAGCGCCTCTTTTACTAACGTAAAGTGAGGCGCTTAAAAAGTAAATAACAAACATTAATATAAAAACATTAACGTTGATTATAAGAAGTAGCTCTGCTGCCGCAAAGAGGCTGCGCGAAGCTTCGTGTCTGTCAGTAGTTAGCTTCAACAGTACAAAACGTCAAGTACAGTCTTTTATCGTTAGTTACATAGGTTACAGATTTATCACTGCATGCAGTTAAATGCGTTGTTCTGTTGTCTTCTTCTGAGGCTTCTTGTCATAAACATTTCGTCGTCTTCTCTCGTAATCAACACCGCCGCGTACTATCAGCGATGTGTCACAACCAGCGGTATGCTGGCCGTGCTCCACTGGCGACTCTGTTGACAACACCTGGCTTGTTGCAGCGCTAACAGCAGGCACTAAAGCCAGATATAGGATCAGAATCGCGATTTCTGCCTACCCACCTACATT
>Ga0209149_1000682_pt1 | contig 14935 bp, 12 predicted proteins | sample WorMetTyACAVOLI2_FD_187423 | JGI IMG/M metagenome (GOLD analysis project Ga0209149, IMG submission 187423) | Marine gutless worms symbiont microbial communities from Max Planck institute for Marine Microbiology, Germany - Olavius algarvensis... ... | reverse complement strand
AACAGTCTGCTGACTGAGCCTCCCTGAAGTGGCCACAGTGGCGACCATGTAAGGGTTTCAGATTTTATGGCTGCCTACGTGAGAGGAAGATCGCTGCGCTTGGTCTCCTTGTGTGTGAAAGTCAGTGCCGTCATGCGCTGTACTCGCTTCAGGCAGCATCATTTCTTCTTGTATGCATAGGGAGCGTCACTAAAATGAACTGCCAGTTGCAGTCAGAGATTATATAGGCTGTGGTTGCAGTGCAGTGAACCTGGGTCACTGGTGTGAGCGCAGCGCACGATACAGTGTGCACGTGACACATGCTGCGGCAACAGGCACCCATCATACGAGACTTCAAATGCAGTTGTCACCATCTGTCCTGGGGTGCCCAGATGGCCGTCACGGTCCAGGGTTGTGCAATCACACACTTTGCATCGTTCACAGCATGTACTGTGTGTAATGTCAAGTGTACTGTGGCTAATGTCATTTCTCGATACTCTATTTTGAATAATTTAATTCTTGAGTGCGAGAAAAAATTTGGAGACTCGTCTCGATCGAGACTCGTTAACATCCTTAGTAATTAATATAGTAATTAATCTTTTCTGTAAAACATGCTTGTCTTCCTGGTTATCCATGTTACAGTATTGGTTTATGTTCACTCATCGTGACCTTATTAAGAGTCTTACTCAAGGTAGGGATGTGCAGAATAGATTTTTAAATTTTGGTTCAGTTTTTAAAAAAAAACTCGGATTTGGCTCTGTTCAAAAAATGTGATTTGGTTCGGATATTATATTTATTTACTACTCATGTAATAGCTGAGTAGTTAATTTACAGCAAATTATTGCAGCGACAGTGGATAACATGACTTTGACGTCACTCACTACAACGACAACAAGTAAATAATATAATTGCATTATAAAAACTATATGCTAAACTCGTTTTTCGGTTTGTTTTAAAACGGTCTTCATCTGCACATTTAATGCAAGTAAAGTTACTTTTATTCACTTCTATTTGAATGGCGGATTGCATGCAGTTTTTATCATCTGACCGGATGTCAAGTTTTTGGACGGTTTGGTTTTTAAAAATAGAATCGGAACCAAATTTTGCTTTTCTGCAAATCCCTAACTCAAGCCACCTTTTCGTATTCATCTTACCTTTTCCCAGTCCTTCGTTTTACCTCCCTTTTTGGTTTGTTACATATAAGTAAGTAAACAAATTTAAAAACATGCCGTATGTTGGCATATTCGGCGAATCGCAGGTGCAACTTCGTGACATCTTGTAATATTGTCATAACTACAGTGATAAAGTTAATAATTATGGATGTGTTTTTCTATAGCCAATCTGTTGTTAACTGTGTAATATTTTGGAGCTTGCATTTAGATGTGAAATGCAGTGTTTTGCAGTAATGAGAGAATATTAGTGAATGGTAGCCACAGTGATAGTGGTGAAAGTTCTTCCATGAACCTGGTACTAATTCACCAGAGTTTTCCTGGAATAGAGCTATGGGTAAATTTGTGGACAATAGTTATAGGGCTGTTTTAATCCATGAGTCTTGACTTGCAGCCTTTACAGTGTTGAAAGTGGCAGCTGATTGGTGTGGCTAATGGTACTCTAGGGCATTATGCAGACATCCACTGTCTCGGTGACACTCTCCCGTCTGCCACAGTCGCCTAAAGTAGGTATTTCCCCGTCCAACTTAAGGTAGGAGGCTGAGTTGGCCTGATCACAAAGCAGATAAAATTAACTTAATAAAATTAGCTCATGCATCTGTCATCATTTAAGCCAGTACTGTATATTGTTATTATGTACAGCCAAATTTGAGTCAGACGCCGCTTGTGGATGGAGATTCGCACTCTGGGTCCATGACTCCAGTGGGAAGTCCAACGACTGAGTTGAATATGCAGCTTGTTCGCTCAGGACTTACTGACATTCAAGGTGAGCAGCTGCACTTATTGTTAGCTCTACTGCTGCGTACAGCCAGTGCAGCTTATAGTAGGCCCCACGGGTGACTGATTGTCTGTCTGTCTGTCTGTGTGTGTGTCGTCAAACTGTTTTCAAATCGCTACTCCTACAGCAGTTTTCTCTGATTCATGCCTGGTGGGATTGGCCCTTGACGTGGTTGACTAACCATACCATACCATACGTTTTAAGAGTGAACCTACTTTATTACTTACTTGTCAGTTTGGCTGCTGGCTTTCACCTGTTGGTTTGGATTCCTTTAGATCTAAAGGAGGAGTTGCATAGCAGGCTGAAGCACGCATTATACATAATAACAGTCCCCCTCTCCATCTGTCACACTCACCTGCACTTGGCCACATCTGACATGTGATGTTGGTCTGGAGGAAGGGGAATATTTAAAAAAAACTGTCTCTGTGTTACAGTGTTGTGTACTGTTACAATGGTGCACAAAGGGACGAGCAGGACTGTATTGGGCTTTTATATTGCTTGGTTTAGCTCTGTCTTCAGAGTGCCTCTGTGTCTTCGGTCTTTATGGTGCTGTTATTATTATTATTCATTCATTCATTACGTATATTCATTATATATATAGATTAAAAAATTTTTGCTTACATCCTTCTCTTTACCTTTCAGTGAGCTGAGCCTGGTGAAATTGGCCCTTGATGTGGTTGACTAACCATCGTCCTTCAGTTGGTTGACACTGTTGGTTGGGTCATCTGACCTGTAAAACAGTTTCAGAAATGACAGTAATTTGTCGAGTGGCATGTTATCTAAACCCTACTATACTATACTACTGACCAGAATTGTTCCAGTGCTCTAGAAAAACATGCTCAAGTCCGTGAACGTGGAAAACGTGGCGTTAAAAAAGTATTTTGTTAATGTGTACAGATGAATCGAATGATACAGTGCTGACAAACGGACAGTCCGAGACTGTGAATCACAATAACGTTACTTGTCGCAATGGAGGCATTTCTAACAATGCTGCAGCGTCGGACACACCTACATGTGATGAAGAGGTGTGTAACTGATGATTCTATCTGAACTGTTGTCGCACATTCGGCAGTATTTGTAGTTACTAGTTCTCATATTTGTGATAATTTTTAGTCACTGCTTTTCTGAAAATTAACGCGTCATTAATTTTGATTTAAAATACTTGATCTAATCCCTTTGGACTAGTGGGTTCTAATCAATAGTAAAAATCTATTTGCCGATTGTTTTGGACACGTTCACATGTTTATCGATTTGTTTCTGGAAAAAATCGGCTGTTCAATTCGTTCTGCTCAGTTGTTATACGTGACAGCACAATCATCATCTCATGATAAGGGAATTGACCATTCACAACTGCAACTGATCTAGTAGACTTCTAGTACTCAGTATTCACAGGGTGACCACTTGTCTGGAAAACCTGGAAATGTCGGGGAATTCGACATCTGCTGCGTCCATTCAGGTATTTAGTAGGAGCCTATTGTCAGGGAATTTGACAGCTGTCATGAAAATGTCAGGGATTTTACTAAAAGTCTGGGAAATGTCATTGAAAAATCTTGTCAGGGAAAAGTGGCCTAAAACTGTTTATTGTAAGCTGCATATTTGCGTCCATACAGGTATTTAGTAGGAGTTTATTCTGTGTTAAATATTAAATATATGGTTTTGGATCATGGACTGTGGCATTCCTACCCCGCCACTGACAGTAACACTAGTACGGGCATGATATGAGTAACACTTAACATGCCGAGTGCCGTGGAGGAGTGCCGCAAAGCGCCAGGGAATTTCAGATTGTCTGGAGAGTGGTCACACTGTATTCAGCAACTCTTTGAAGTTCAAAACTTCAAATGCCGAAGGCATAAAACCGTGGTTAATCAAATTGTAAAATGGATTTGTTTACATGAATTATAACAAAGTGAAATATTTTTTCCACATTGGCATTCTCTAGTTTGGTCTATTATAAATCAACGGTGATATGTTATTAATTTAATTTTGCAGATTAGAATATATAAATTTTTCCTGATTAGTCATGTATTTGGACTCTGAGAGCAATTCTTGTGCAGTTTTAAGAATATTCATATTTTTACAGAGTAGCACAACTTCGTCATCATCATCATGAGTTTATTGCACAAAATAAGAACAAGACAATATCTTTTGCGCAAGTGTCACACAAATTTTGCTAAGTTTGGGCTACTTTTCTGATAATGCAACTGCCACTGGTATACAGCAACCGCCACTGGTATACAGCATCAGTGAGACCAAGAACTTACATTTAATCAGAACGAATGAACACCTGGTCTGCTTAGTAGTACTCAGATTTGCTACAACCTGATGACATTGCTTGTTTTGAGGATCCATCGTGCTTTTGAAACTTCTTGGAAAGTGAAGTGGTGCAGTTTCCGTCAATTTATCACAGTTTTCCCCAAATATTCTATTAAGTTTTTTGACATTTTCAGAGCAATTTTTTCATATATTTACAAACAATTTCATGCCATTTCTTCCTCTTTCAGCATAGTTTTCTAGGGGGCTGGGCTAAAGAGGAACTAACATTAAAATACATAAATTTCAGGGTGCCATTTGTATGGAAAACCCGGAAATGTCCAGGATTTTGACAGCTGTCAGTGAAGTGTAGTAGTATCTCATTTCACGGCACAACACCATCAGTAATTGTTGGGTGTGGCAGGTGGCGGCGATAGAGCAGGGTCGTCTCAAGGTGAAAGACACGCCAGAAGCTATCCGTTTGTTTTCATTCCTTCAGATATTGACGGCCGTCTTCGGTGCTTTTGCACATGGTGGAAATGATGTGAGGTATGCAGCCACTGATCATTGCTTGTATGAAGCTACCGTTAACGTGTTTGTATTTTTGGCTGCTAATTTGAACCATTAATTAAGATATTGTATTAATTCTGTTTTAGTAGTTTTAATTGTTTTGATGAAGTTTACAACAAGTTGTCATGGTGTATTGCAGAACTCCAGAAAAACTGTGTCACTCAGATGAGTATTTGATACATGTGTTAAATTAGTCAAGACTTTTATTATCAGTTGCTTTGGCTTCAGATTTACCAACGTGTACAATTAAACTCTGTTCTGTTGTCTTCGGTGTAATGTCAAGCCTTCCTGTCATCAACAAGATTCACTGATCGCAGGAGATGGACAATGCAGAAGTGCTATAACCAATACTCCACTGTTGAAATGCTGACGACACAAAGCCATATATTGGTCGAAAATCTCTATTTTTGCCCCGTCAAAATATTGTCATAACGTTTGGTGTGGAAGAACTAGAATGATGTGGCTACTCAATGGTGAAAAAATTGAAGGTGTGTTTATTTATTTCCACAGTATGCACGAACATGACAGACAGACAGATACTGCACAATGTCATAGGCCGCACTTATGCAGCAGCATCAGTGCATAAGTAAATGCTGCTGCAAGGCTGATCACAGGAGCCAACGTCGTGAACCAATATTGCGGCAACTTCATTGGCTGCCGGTCAGATGACGAGTTGAATTCAAGATTGCCAGCTTGGTATACCAAGTGTTGTCAAGTAAAGTACCTACCTATCTGGCTGACGATATTCATCTCGCCTCAGAAAGTTCTGCTCGCTCCCTCAGGTCTTCTTCGGGGAGAAAGTGCTCTGTCACTCGTGTTCACAGTTGTTTTGGTGACAGATGTTTCACTGCAGCTGGACCACGTATCTAGAACAACTTACCTGCCAGTCTGCGAGACAAGAAAGTTAGCTGCACAGAATTCAGAAGACAACTGAAAAGATTCATGTTTTAGATGGTCTGCATCACATTGTCCCTTTATTTATTGCACTTTATAAATACTCTTACTGACTTACTTACTTATGCATAGCATTGCATTGCAAAAATGGTGTTTAATTATGTGTTTTGTTGCAGCAATGCTATCGGTCCGTTAATATCACTGTGGCTAATCGGTACAACGGGTGTTGTCTCTCAGACAGCACATACGCCAATTTTTATACTTCTCTATGGCGGCATAGCCATCTCACTCGGGCTGTGCATCCTGGGTTATCGAGTCATAAAGACAATCGGAGAGGATCTCACAAAGATAACTCCATCCAGGTGATCCACTGGGTGACTTTATATGTCACTTAAGTTATTTATACCAAAACTGTCTTTGAAAACCTAACTAATGTAAAAAGTAAAGTTTTGCTGAAGTTTAATTTTAAATTCTATATATATCCAGTCACTTCTGCTAAAACTGAAGTTAAAAACTTTTATTTTAAACTTAAATTAATTTGAACAATCCATTTAAAACCAACTTGACGAACTGCATTTTTGTTTAAACAAGTTTGAATTTTAAAACCATTTGAAGTTAATCTCGGCATTGGTTTAAAACCAGATTTTATGTTCTGGAATAAACTTCGGTGTAAACTTAGCATAAGCAAAAGATAAGTCACCCTTTGTAATTGTTTGCATTGACATTTGTTTGCAAGTTACTATGTGATTTACTGTCCACAGCAATGCAAGTGTTAGTGCAGTTCTTCTGTATTATAGTCTAGTTCTGTATCACTGAAAATGCGGCATTTATTACGTAATATACAATTACCAATGAATAACAAATTGTACTTTTGCTCTCATTTTCTCTGTCATGTCCGAAATGAGTATTGAAAGATATCTGCTGTTATTTGCCCATTTTATTTATAAAAGATGGTAGTATATCATAAGTAATGCAAGATAAAAATGTGAGTATGAACAATACATATCTGCTCTATCAGTAAGCAGCAGTATTGATGATGCTTAGTTGCATTCAGTGGGCATTACAGCAGTTGCTTACTTTATATCTCAATACATCATTGGACAGGAATCTTGCAAAGACGAGATTCTTTTGTAATATCTAAAGTAAATGTTGAGGGTCCTTTTGTAATATGTCTGACGGTAATATGAAAGTTGTGCATGTTAGTGAAAACAAAGCACATGGAGTTACATATAAGCTGTTGATTAGCATTACCTTCAGTAACCTTGGGTGGCCTTTGAATGGTCAAGGTTATGCAAGAAAGTAAAAGAAGGAAAATTAAAGTGCATACTACGGTGTGTTTAGGGGAATTCTAGATGTGAGCATTTTGTTTATGAATATGTAACACTACTTGTGTTTCTCTACAGGTGACATGCGAACTCTTTATTAACTCTGCTGTGACAAAGGTCAACGGAGCCGATGGGTCGATTGGCTAAATGTGACAAGGTCAACAGAGGTGATGGGTCGATTGGCTAAATGTGACAAGGTCAACAGAGCCGATGGGTCGATTGGCTAAATGTGACAAGGTCAACAGAGCCGATGGGTCGATTGGCTAAATGTGCCAAGGTCAACAGAGCCGATGGGTCGATTGGCTAAATGTGACAAGGTCAACGGAGCCGATGGGTCGATTGGCTAAATGTGACAAGGTCAACAGAGGTGATGGGTCGATTGGCTAAATGTGACAAGGTCAACAGAGGTGATGGGTCGAATGGCTAAACCGTTGTCCATCGCCATCTGTCAACTTTTACTTAAATTGTTTCTTCTCTGTCGGGTTAAGTCTGCATTTGATGAAACTTGGTATGAATGATGAGAGGACAAGGGGCTGCAAAGTTACAAAGCAAATTTTGAAATGTGCATAAACTATGCTAATTGGGTTAAAGCTGTGGAGCTATTTTAGCCAATAGGCTGCTGGTTGGATTGTGTTGGAAGAAGTTGCGGCGTTAATGGTTTATTGCAGCGGTTTTTGTATCGAGATCGGCTCCGCGCTGACGGTGCTGGTTGCGTCAAATGTCGGCATACCCATCAGCACTACGCACTGCAAGGTCGGATCGGTGGTGTTTGTCGGACGATTCCGCGCACGGGAGAACGTCGACTGGTCCATCTTCCGCAACATTGTCATAGCATGGCTGGTGACGCTGCCGATATCGGGCGGCATTAGTGCCGCGATCATGGCCGGCCTTCGTCTAGCTGTGTAGTGACACTCCAGTCAAAGGAACAGTTGCTGCACACATTTTTCAAACATTTTCCAACGGTCTTTCTTTGTGCTCGCAGCAAATGATCAGTTTTGGGTTGATACGCCGAAATCGTCTTAGCTAAGGAGTTATCGTTTCGTCATTAAGCTGTGTTAGTATATAATGCCTGTACAAAGTTTGTGTATGGTATGTCCTATTTTTGTAGGACATGCATAATGTTGTGTTTCTATACAAAATGCAATAATGAACTGTATTATGATATTCATTTTGTCTCTGAGCAGAAACTGTGGGTTTACATGTAGATCAGCCATGGATAAGTATTTGATAGCAGTCAATGTCCGATGTGTTGCGGTTGGCCGTGATGAATGTGAGAAGAGGCACAATATTGTGTAGGTTATTTTACAGAACTTTTCAGTGGCACAATTACGCTTGCTGTAAGTATAAACGATCGTAACATCTGGGCTCGGCTGCATATTCCCTCGGAGCTGCATTGCCAAGTCAAACGACCTGAGATACGGAGTCTGTTGGTCGTCCGAAGATGATGCAGTCAGTCCGTCTCACAGTGGGACACTGCGAATTATGAATATTTACTCTGCGCCATTTATCGTTGTGCAGGAACAGCTTTAAAGTTGTGCAGTTAAATCAAAGCTACTCGTATTTTTGGGACGTTTTGTTTATGCATTTGGCAAAGACTTAGATACGATGTCTTTTCTGAAATTACCTGTTTTTGTGTAAGCATATAATCGTGTTTATTCTAGTGCCTTGTAATGATTGTTGAATGCTGGAGACCGTTATGGTTTAGGTGCGGTGCTCACCTGCTTGACTCCCAGAGGCAGTTACCTCAGAAGCCGCTTTGACCCAGTCTCGTAGACCCTCTCTCATTCGCAAATGGTGGCATCTCTGCTATTAATGGTGATTACTGACCATAATTGTGAGTGGATTCTTTTCCTCATGACGATAGAATGACGAGGCCATTGCAGTAGACTTTATGCTTTTCCCATGTATAGATTTGCTAAAACAGTTTGTATTAGAAATATTACTGCCATGTCTACAGTGGGATTAGGCAAATTATGCACATTTTAAGCAACTATTGAAAAGCCCATTTTATCGAGGCTGCAGCTCTTAATTACTTGTTTTTCAGATGCTGTTTAATGACACATGTACACTGTGTCGCAAAAAACTGAACCCCTATGATTAATATGACATAATTTTGCTATTTCACAACATTTACTAATTATTTTTTGTGGAGAAAGATTTTATTTAATTCTCAGTTGACTATTAAATTGACAATTTAAAAACTTTTAATCTAGACTACTGAGAACTGAATAAGGTCTATTTCTACCAAAAATAATTAGTAAATATTGTGAATTAGTGATGTTATGTCATTAATCATAGGGGGTCCGTTTTTTTAAACAGTGTATTCTCACTTAGACGACTGAAACAAATGGGACCATTATCCGGTAGTGACGAGCCTAATTTCAAATTGTGCTCAGTTAAATTTATGTCATGTCCTGCACCTGTCACAGGTTGCGATGTGCGTAATAGATTTTTGTTTGGTTTTGGCTCGGTTTTTGCAAAAACTGATTCGGCTCAGAATGAGTTTGGTTCGGGTCGGTTCAAAAAGTGCGCTTCAGTTCGGATATTATAGTTATTTACTACTCGTGTAATAGCGGAGTCGTTAATTTACAGCAGATATTACAAATATTACAGCGACAGTGGATGACATGACTTTGACATCATTCACGACGACGACAAGTAAATAATATAAATTGCATTCGAAAATCTATATGCTAAACTATGTTTCGGTAGTGTTTTAAAATGTTTATCTTGCACAGTTAATGCAAGCAAACCTACTTTTATTCACTTTTTATTTGAATGGCGGATTGCATGCAGTTTGTATCGGAAAACTGTCCGAACGGATGTCAAATTTTGGACGGTTGTGTTTTCAAAAACTGAATCCGAATTGAATTTCAGTTTTCTGCACATCCCTAGTCACAGGCACTTAAACATGTGGCAGCCGTCATCATCGTCAGATTTAGTTACTCAAGTGAACTCAGTATTGCATACTATTTTTGTGCTTTGTGCATTGACTGACCGCAGCTGACTTAATGCAGCGTGTTTCCTGGTCCTTTGCATGAGTTTGTGTGTCTGGGGTTTATTGGTAGATACTTAAAACTGATACGTATTGCGCAAATGCTTCAAAGTAACTGCAGCATTGCCGATGTTCGTGAGTAAGTAAGTAAGTGGATTTACACAAGGCACTATTTTAGGCAAATGTCACGAGGCGCCGGATTGACGTAAGGATTACAATATGATTATGCAGTTATTTTTTTGTGGAGTTTCAGTCTTTTGTAATGGCATGTTTTGTGTATCTGATTGTGTATCATGACTAACATACTAACAGTTACACTCTCTCTGCTCTAATCCGCCTTCCCTCCGATACACAACAGCTGAGCAATGCTGATTGGCTGGTGGATAACGGGGAAGATTATCATAACTTTTCTGTGCTGTATTGTTTACCACAATCGTGCATACAACCATATGCACGCTGATATGAGGAGTTCTAGGGTCAGGGTTAGGGTTAGCATTTAGTGCTACTCACTCACTTTCTCGCCACAGATATCAATCAGAATGACAGTGAAAAGAAGTCAGTGTAGGCGATCAAGAGCCCACTAAAAATTACTTAAAACTTGATTGTTGCATCTGAGATGATCGGCAAACGTTTCCCAGCCTGTCAAAGAATGACGTTTATGAATTAAGTAATTAATGTTACAAAAGGTAGCACTTTTGCTTCTTATAGTTAAGCTTGTTATTGTTATAAAAATGTTAGCCCGGTGTGTATTAATGATAATGCGTAATGCTGATGTATCTCTACGGAGCGGAATTGTATCATATCTTGACAACTACGGAGCGGAATTGTATCATATCTGACAACTAGAAGTCCCACTATAACATGAAATAATAATGTTGTACAGTCTCAGAAATGCAACACGAGTCACTGTGTCTGGTCTTAGTCCTCTACTGCTTGTAAACTGATACTGTATCAATGCTGTGTGTGATTGGAAGTGTAACACGGACTTGGTGTTAGCTTTACCCGTGATGTAGATACTTTTGACGTCTTCGTTAGGAACCTGCAAGTCCCACATTTTCAGTCATTTCGAATCTGGAATCAAATTGGATGTGACAGTCGGAGCGAACATTGAACTGTAACAGCCAGTCAGTTATGTAACAAAACGATGAAAAGTTGATTTTACTTATCACTTGCTGATGATGATGATGATGGTGTGACGTCACCGTTAAATACCATTAAATTTTGAATAGAAAAGAGAGATGGTCATTTTGGCCATGAGCTGAGATTCCGTGATAGACGAGCGCTCTCATTAGGCAACTATTGATGCTGTAATTTTCTGTAGATATCCGTCCCTTGTGTGCTGATCAGAAATTTCTGGAACAGTATTTTGATTTTCATATCAAATCGAACATTGCTTACCAGATTGTTTTCAAGTCGAATATTGAAGATTTGCAGGTCCCTAAGTGTTATCGTATGTCCGTGTAAATTTTGCCATATTATCATCCATTCCAGTATTACAGCTTTAGTTCCGTCTTGTTGCAATATGCTAGATGTCACAGAATCGATAGTTAAGTTGCTGTTCATACGCACATAATTCTGCTAGTTGGTGTCTTACTACTTTATCATAGGTCTGCTGTGCATGCCACTAAGTGGGAATTGTTATGTGCCTGGTGTATGCTGTGTTGTTCTGTCTCCGCTTACCGTATATGTGCAATAGCATATTGTTCAAAGTGGCAATGGAGGGAAGATGATGTAGCAAGAAAAGAGCCAACTAAATTTTACCGAAAATGTAATTGTCACATACTTCATAGTCGACGAAAGTCAGGAATTGTATTTTTGAAACTGAGTGGGAATCCTGGTTTTGGTCGATGGTCTAGAATGTGTTCAGCTGCATTACTGTTTGTTGACGTTGTGGATAACGGGTTACGTAGTCGGAAGAAAGAATTGTTTCACTATGGTGTCAGCGATGTAATGTCAACAACTGTTAAATATCTGTAGTTACCCAAGAGTTAACGCTGATGTGTTACTACTAATACGCACACACTATCTCATAAAAGAAATACACCACATAGTAACTTATATTGAAACAGAATGCAGTAAGACAATGGCAGGATCCCGAATGACATTACCAAATCTCGCCAGAAAACGTTTCAAACAACTGAGTTACTGGTCTTCAGTGTAATTAACAGTAGGTGTAATTTAACTCACAAACTGCAAGAATGCTTAATAAGCCGAACATAACGTAGTAATATTACAGACAAAAACTGTTTACAGACAGCATTTACGTCAAAGAACAAGATACTTGTTACTGGTTATTATGCCCCTGCCCATAGGGAAGGGGGCAATAAGCGTTTCTAATGTCCGTCCGTCGTCTCTACGTCCGTCGTGTACATAGCGAATAACTAGAGAACCTAAAGGCCTAGCGTGCCCAAATTCGGAATGAAGGTTCCCCACCTTAGATGTGACTCGCATACCAATTTGCGTATAGATCTTTCTACATTGCGCACCAGTTTCAAGGGCAAAGGTCAAGGTCATAAGCTCACATCCTTTGTACGTATCTTGTTTGCCTCTTGTTAATTCGGCAAACAAAATGCTATACCTGTGTCATTAGAGGCGGACGGGGGCATACCGTGTCGGCCGAACCTGGTGGCCACACCTGTTTATTGGTTTGCTTGTATACTGGCAGTGATGAGTCCCTGTGTGTGAATGTGGATTGTTTTGATGTAAGCTTCGTCTGTCACTGCTGATGTTCATAGCTTTGATGAGTAGGATATTGTAAACGTATATTAAATGCTGTCCATCCGCATCTCTGTTACAGCAGTAACTGATTGCTGTGAACTGGAGAGTTACAATGCATGTGTGCTTGCCTGTGTGTCATTATGCTTGTATTTTCATCGTACACCATGCGTTTTTGCCTCGAACAAATATGGTGTACTCGATGCTTTATTTATCCATAATGTTGACTGTACTTACTTAGAAATTTGTATTTTCGTTTTGTTTCTTTGGTATAACAACAGAAGTGTTCTGATTACACAGTTTACGTTGTGGTTATTACTGTGACCTATTGCAAGCAAGCAGTGTTTGCCGTATTGCTATCGCTGTTCTGGCTGTCGTCACACACACTGTCGAAACGGCAGTGTGTGTGTATTTTCCTCACAACACTAACTAGGACGGTAACGGTAACGAGAACATTTCTAATGCGCCGCCTACAGTAGACCGATGGCGCATTACATTATAGTCCATGAATGTCTGTTTATCGGAGCTCAGTAAGAAGCAGCGAATAAAAAAGTCTTAAGATGGCGCCTGAATGTCTGCGTCGAACGCAATTGTCTGAGGTCGGTTGGCAGTCTATTCCACACTCGTGGAGCGGCGACACAGAATGCTCTGTCTCCGAACTTCCGATTTGTCCGTGGCACGATGAAAATCGCCACGGCTCGCCTTTCGGAGGGCGGGTCGTCCAGGTACGTCGGCAGCAGACGTTAGCAGGTCACTTATGTATGCTGGTTAGGACGCACGGATTTTCTCCACAATGCACTTTCCCCACAATGTATCGTTTGTACGTATAGGTGAACGTGTCCTCCAGCTTTTTCACAGCCTGGTACCCCCCTTGTTTTTATAACAGGGGCAAAATCATGGCCACGTTAAATACAGGTAGGGAAGCAAATTTTTCATTATATTAGTTTGATATCGCGTGCGTCGAAGATTGTGCTTAAGATTTTGAGTAAAAGAATTGAAGCTAAAGGAACAGCAGTAAATTGGATTACCAATAAAACGGTTTGGTTTTGAGAAAGAAGTAGGAACTAGAGATGCTATTGGTGTTTTAAGAACGTTGGGAGAACGAAGTCTGCAGCATAACAAGGACTTGTACCTATGTTTTAAAGATTATGAAAAGGCGTTTGATAGAGTCAACCACAAGTTTATCAGAGCTATGGTGAGGTTGGGTGTTGACTGGAGAGACAGACGAGTGATATACATGTTGTACATGAATCAAATCGGCATATTTGACTTGGAATTTTATAATACGAAATAATAGTTCTGGACAGCAACAGACTTAGGCGTAGAAAGCGGTTAAGAACAAAAGGGTTTCTCTCGTCCGGAAGTACTATGAGGGGCCCAAGTGGGCTGAGAGGGCAATTGCCTGAGGATCATTATCACAATGGGCTTCTGTCTGAGGGTTTCTGTCCCGAAGTTTCGGGGAAAGTGTCCGGCATTCAGACGACTGATGGGACTGGGATTGATGTGCTGTGGTTCACAGACAGCAGGCGAGTGTTGACCGGAGAGGAGCGTCGCGTTTCGTGCCACCGTGTTGAACGCACTCGAGCCGCACTGCTACCAACATCTAGCTAGCCGCTAATGGCTTTAGCGGAGTGGATTGTCGTCAAATTCTACAAGAAGCTTAGCTGTCTCTAACAGGTCGCGCTCAGCATCATACAACAGTTCTTCGGTTGAATGCGACAGTAGTAAATAAAATTGCTCACATAAGATAAGTTTTATTCACATCGACAAACGCGATGATCAACCTAACAGCATATATAACAGTATCAGAATCTTGTCGACTCATGAAGAACGCTAGGTCAGTAGCTTGCGCCTTTTTCACGCACTCTTTTTCCTCTTCAATGTCTGGTTCCTTGAACCAAACTTCGTCGACGGGGGCTGGGAATACAGGCTCACTTTTACCACTAGTTATATTAATAGGATGCAGATCTTCAAGGACATTGGTGGATGGCTGAAGTCTTTTCAGAGCATTATCTGGGTTGACAGTTGTTCCACCCCGCTGCCAGGCAGCCATTTGCGTAGCATGGAAAGTATTTTTCCCGTCGAGGGTTTCGTCCAGAATGTCGATATTGTCACAGGTGTAGTGGATGAAATTATTATCTACCATGTTCGGAGGGATTACCGCTCCGGTTTCTCCATCAAGTGTCGTAAGGGTAAACTCGGCCAATGACGTGTCAACTTGCAAGACTTGCTCATAACTCAAGCAGTGCCCTGCTTTGTG
>Ga0209149_1000681_pt1 | contig 14938 bp, 6 predicted proteins | sample WorMetTyACAVOLI2_FD_187423 | JGI IMG/M metagenome (GOLD analysis project Ga0209149, IMG submission 187423) | Marine gutless worms symbiont microbial communities from Max Planck institute for Marine Microbiology, Germany - Olavius algarvensis... ... | reverse complement strand
CCATTGTTCCATCCTGCATCATTGAAACCAAACTGCAGTGATAGTAGCGATAAATCCGTGGTACATTATCGAAATCCTGACGTCACCCGTTATCACACTGATGACAGTAGTACAGCAGTCTTAAAATGAGCAGTGGCAACAAAGGTGAAGTCGATAAAATACAGTAAAAACAGAAGAACTGCAATGCATATCAGGCTGCTGAAAAGTGCCGTTGAGAATTGTGTGTCAGTATGGAATGCCAGCCAACCTACCAGGTAGCTTTTGAAGACATCTGCGGATAGTTCTTATGTTTTTAGTGGTGGGAGATGGCATAGGCTGAATCTAGTTTGAACGAGTTTGACATTTAAGACATATACAAGAAGATGTGTAACTTTGTGACAAGGTACATGCAAACTTAGCATTGTTTGGTGCATAAAACAGCCAAGCGGATTAATTGCCATGCGATGTGATACATATCCGCGGCCTATGTGGTCATGCGGTGTCTGTCTGTCTGTCACGTTCGTACATTCTGTGAAAACGAATAAAAATATCTTCAAAATTTTTTCACCGTCGTGTAGCTAAGCCACTCTAGTTTTTCAATATGATACGTCATGGCTCTACTCTGATGGGAACCCCCCTAACGGAGGCGTTGAATGCAAGAGGGGTGTGAAAAAATGACTATTTTTGACCAATATCTCGCTTTATCTCCGAAATGATGCAAGATAGAGCCATAGTTACTATGGAAGGCAAATAGGAAACTGCACCCAAGCTTTCGAATGGTACCAGTTTAAATGACCTTGAGTGAACTCTAACCAAGATTTCAAGGTCACAATATTATTCAACGTCAAATAACTCGAACACGGTACAAGATAGAGCTATATTTGCAATGGCGAACCAATAGAAAGTCGTATATAGTTTATCGAACGGTGCCATTTTCAATGACCTTCAACAACCCCTAACCCAGTTTTCAAGGTCACGCTATACTTTGACGTCGTATATCTCATGAACAGTTAAACATACAGCCATAGTTACTATGGAAGGCGAATAGGAAACCGCACCCAAGCTTTCAAATGGTACCAGTTTGTATGACCTTGAGCGACCTATAACTGAGATTTTAAGGTCAGAATATTATTCAACATCAAATAACTCAAAAACGTTACAAGATAGAGCAAATAGAGCTATATTTGTACTGGCGGACCAATAGAAAGTCGTATATGGTCTATCGAACGGCGCCATTTTCAATGACCTTAAACGACCTCTACCCCCGGTTTCGAGGTCACACTATTCTTTGACGCTGAATATCTCAGAAGCAGTATGAGATACAGACATAATTTCAATAGAATACTAATAGGGACTTACATATGCCAAACACTGTCTTTTGCAATGACCTTGAGTGACTTAGCAAAATATTCGATAACACGAAGCATAGCGCAGCTTCTTTGTGACAGCAGAGTTTTACAAATGCACCAGTAACAGGGAAGAAATAGTACAAATGATACATTGTGTTATTGTTTGTTGCGCAGGGCCGCAATCGGCTGGGTTCTATCTTTGTATGGGCGTCGGGTAATGGTGGCCGGGACGGAGACAGCTGCAACTGTGATGGATACACTAACAGTATCTACACGCTGTCGATAGGCAGTGCAACCGAGAACGGACTTGTGCCGTGGTACTCCGAGGCGTGTTCTTCAACGTTGGCGGCGACGTACAGCAGTGGCTCCGGGTCAGAACGGCAAATTGTAAGTCATCACCACTGTTTCTCTAGTATGTAGAGTAAAGAATCTGCCTAGTGTCCGCCAGTATGCGCCTCTGATTCGCTTGCGACGCATGGCGCTATACAAATTTATTTTGATTGATTTGATTGATTAATTTAAGTACATCCCTAACTGTGAGCCTTCTGTGGTCGCTAAGCTGGCTAGTTAATTCTGAACTTCTGAGTGTGTCTTAACCCTTTAGACTCTAAAGGCAATTATAGTACCACATCAAATATTACAAAGTTGGTACACTGGCCGTTGATTGGTGGGTTTTTACATTTGGTACAGCGAGGAGGGGGTGTGGGCGGGCTGCAGCCCAATCACTGTATTGCTATATGATGGTCAGTTGCTCTGCAGTTTTAATGTACATTCTATTACGTTATGTTGAATGACAACGGTGTTAATATATTGTTTGCAAAAACTTTGGGATATAACATTACTAGCCCCATGCACCCCCCGGGAGATGTAGAATAGACTCGATACATTTCCTGGCCAGATGGCATAAAAGGCGACCTAAACTAGGCTTTAGTTACATTAGATTTAGTTTGCATTTGTTTGTAGTTTCTACTAATTGTTGTTTACATTTTTTTGTTTGTTAGTTATAGTCATAATTTGCTATTGATAGCAATTGATTGGTTAGATAGATGGTTAAGGAAGGTTAGAAAGACCAGCTTTTTGCACTAGCCAAGTGTCTGGCTGGAAGAACATCTCGGAAATGACCGATAATCAGTATGTCAAGTAGGATGTTACACCACAAAATACATTTAACTCTGAAATGTTTTCAGAAGCATCTCTTGCAAATTGTGGTGCAGAAACGACAAGCAATACAGTTAACTAAGAGGATTGCTTATTTATTGGTCAGTTTTGGTTTGTTGTGGATGTATTGTGAAGGTAACAACGGATTTACGCAAAGGTTGTACTGAATCACACACCGGTACTTCTGCCAGTGCACCACTCGCAGCTGGAATATGTGCCTTGGTACTTCAAGTCAAGTACGTATGGATGACGTCTCTCAGCCGTTTTACTGTTTTAGTAATTGTGGAATTTACAGTGAACAACAGTTGTTGTTTGGTACATTCTGACTGTACGTTGTGTAACGTCTGATTACAAAACACCGTAAACGTCGACATTCATGTGGTGACAGTCGTGCTGTGTTGTTGTTGTTGTAGTCCGCACCTGACTTGGCGGGATCTCCAACACATTGTCGTACTGACCGCTCGCCGGGCTAACTTAGATGCTGACGATTGGGCTAAAAATGGTGTTGGCAGACTAGGTAACTGTCTAAAGTGTACAGGTGACATGATAATGATAATGATGAGACGATGAGCAAAGCAGGCATGTCTCTGTTAAGATAGCAGTAATTATGCTGGCTCCATTGGCATTAATTAGTGTACCAGTTAACTAGAAGAATATGTTAAGTGTTGCTAGTTCATAGACCCCAAGCCACTGCCGATAGCCGAATTCGCCGCCAAAAATTTCAGCGCCGAAAATCCGCTGAAAAAATACGGATATTCGACTAATGAAGTGAAATCAACACTCCAATAAGTGACTAGCATGTTATTTGAAGTGAATCATTCTCATGATTTTGAAACTTGTTGTGATTACAGATGGACGCAGGTTTTGTAACATCAAAGAAACAGACAACAACAACAAGTACATCATTCACATTGGAAGTCATTTCAGTTTAGGTTCAACAGCTCAGCCAAAATTGTTTGTAATCAGCCGAATTTTAGCCGCAAAATGTTCGTAATCAACCAAATCTTAGCCGAATTTTTAGTTTACGCGATAATTTGGCTAATCCGAATATCAGCCGAATTTTTTCCGAGACTTCCGTATTTTTTTCAGATTGCAGATTGGGGTCTACTGGTTGAACTTTCTTCTTCTGTTCTTACCATAAGATAGTAGTGTTGGATGATAGTACAGTGATACTGCACCGTGTTCTTAAGACCAGAGCTATAGCAAGTGTGCCAGGCTCGCAAATCATCCCACAGCTAAGTGCTGTCATCTGGTGAAGGTAATCGCAACATCATAGAGCCATTGTAGTGTGTCCACACAAAAACAAAGCCAACTACTTTTTAGCATAGTGTCATCAAACCACAACTAAATGCTCTAATTTTTGGTACAGCGATTTAAGAGATAACTGTGAGTCTGCCTGTGATTATATCTTGCACCTCACCTGCATAAAGGAGCGTATAGTTCTTCTTGAAATTCACCTCAGAACTACGGGACGCCACTTGTCAATGGGATCACACAGTGTTATCTGCCACCCGACAGAGGTGACCGTCCCGCCTGCATAGTATGAGACAAGTTACATTTTGGCAGTAAGCAAAACAGTCAAACAGTAAAACCTTAAGTTTAAAAATTTTAAGCATTAGCCGAACACAGTGAACTACGAAAACACACAAAATGTGCTCAAAATGTCCACCGTGAGCCGTGACACAAGCAGTGAGATGGTGACGTCACAGACTCATGGCTGCAACAACAGTCGAACAGTCCAGCTTCCTCCATTCGACTAACATTCGCTGTTTCAGTTCTGCAAGACCTCATTAGAATAAAGCATCTCAGGTAAGGGTATTACTCAGGCTTTGTTGGGAATGCAACTGCAGTTGTGTCCTGAGTAGACTCCGGAAGAAGTTCTCCAAATTTTATAAAATTTCGTCAGTCCTAAATAAAGTTATACTAAAAATTCTCTGGCTTTTTTGTGGACAGTATATATTCTGAAACCTTTGTGATGATGGCTGTAATAACTCTCCGATAACGTTGCAGGTGACCAAAGAACAGATTGCTTGCCAAATATCGTTGTGGTAAGGTTCATTAGTAATTTGCAGTAAAAAGCATTAGTTGTCGCTGACGTATGACAAGTGGTTGTTCGTTTGACTAGTGAGTCATCACTTTGGCTATGGTCTGCTCGACGTCGAGGCCATGGTGGATGTCGCTCGTAACTGGAGTCGAGTCCCAGAACAGCATCGCTGTGAAATCACGTCTCGTCATGCCTCGAGGTTGATTTGCAGCACTTGTTTGTTTCTCTTGCAAATTACATCTGTGCAGCACTTGCCATAGCTTACTGATGTATCGAGTGTAGAGCATTTTATTTATTTATTAGAGAACAGACAAAGGACCTGAATCTGCCACTAACATGCCACTAAAGTAAAGGCTAAAAACTAGGATGTAACAAATTCAGACAAATCAACATTAGAAATAAAAGACTTGGAAACAGACAGGCTGTTGAAATGGTGCAGTTCGGCAGGTAGACTATTCCAGGGTTTTAGTACCCTTTCAGCTAAGTTGGTGTTGCCTGGATCGCGGGCCAGGATCGTTCGATGTGGAGGACGCTACGACCCTCAGCTGGTCAAGCGCAGCAGTGAGTGAGTGAGTTCAGCTAAGAAACGCTTGCGCACATCTACTCGGCAGTGGTTAGGGAGTAGTTTGTATGCATGACCTCTTGTACTGTCAGCAAATGTGAAAAAGTCACTTTGATTCATATCAGTGAGCCCAAAAAGAATCTTGTAAGTCAAGATCAGGTCATGTCGCAGACGTCTGACTTCAAGACTTTCAAATTTTAATTGGACATTTTACTAATTGGCAGCTAAATGGAGAATTGTCAGCTAATTGGAGAATTTACTCCTCCTTCTGCTATTATCAAAGGACTGTCATCACAACTGCTTTTACAGACTAATCCTACCAGAACCGTCTTGTCACAACGTGGTTTCAGCTACGATCCTGCAGTACCTTGGATACTTTTCGGCGAACATTAAAAACACACTATTTCAGCGTCGCTTTTGATGCAGCGCCCACGATTAGCTAAGCTACACATGGCATGTTACAAATTATATTTGATTGATTGATTGATTGATATGCAGTGATTTTGTAACTCATAACTGTACTCCCATATTACTCCTTTAATCTCATATAGTGTTCTAGCGGTCCTAGTGATTTTGGGCACCTCAAATACGATTTTTATGTTATGTATGTGACCAAGTTCTGCACCATCGTTTGGATGATGCAGAATGAACCACTGACGCTGAAGCAGGTTGATTCTGCATCGCCTGTGACTGCTATGAGTGCATTTGTTTTTTAATTTCACAGCCATTGCTGGAGCGATGTTGTGTTCCTCTCTGTTTACAGTTAGAGACATGACGGTCGTTGAACTGTTAATGCAACGTATAAAATTTTCAGTTATCGTAGACTTGATGGGTTAGAGTTCCTTACTGGTCAGTCATTGCACGTATTTTCATATAGTTTGTTCAGGTGCCAGTCATAGATAATGTTTGTGTTGTTCCAGCTATCAGGCACACCCGCTGTTTCCAGAGGAAAGTTTTCATGAGTTTGTCATGAAAAGCATGCATTTCTAATCAAACCCGTAGCCTGGTATGCCCAGCCTTAAATTATCAGACAGTGTGCAGTGTTTTGTTGTCTGTATATCAGTGCATTTGGCCATAATTTTTGGTATGTCTGGCATAGCTGTACAGCATATGCTGTGCCATTTTTTTGCACATCTCTTGGAACACACACAGACAGTGTTGTCATTATTGTGGGATATTTAGCACTGAAATATGTTGTGTTCAGAGGGATACCGATAAACGGTCAGCTGGAAGTATCGCTGGACAGTGACGGCTGTCGAAGTTCACCGTACTCGCGCGTCGTTTACCTAGAACATGTTCAGGCAGTGGTGACTCTGGCAGCGTCACGGCGTGGTGAAGTCGAAGTCTTTCTGACATCGCCGCAGGGAACTAGGTCGACGCTGCTGGCGCGGCGCATACGTGATTCGTCGACGGAAGGTTTCAATGCATGGGCGTTCATGACAACCCACTGCTGGGGTGAAATTGCTACAGGGACTTGGCGGCTAGAAGTGCGCAATGGTGCAAGTGCTTGTAAGTTGTTTGTCATTATCTTGCAAGTTTCTCTTTGAATCCAACTTGTCTAGCTGTCTCATGGTTTGCTACAATAGTTGTACTGGATGACAGATGTCTGTGGCAGTTTGAAAACAACAAAGCAGCCTGAGTCTGATGTTCTTCACTTTGACTGTTGGCCTCAAATGTAAGGCAAAATTGATTGTATCTGCCGACTTATCCATTTGAAACACACTTCCTGCCTCTCTTAAGGAAATAATCTTTATTAACTAACAGACGTCACTATAACCCGAGACAAAATATATTGTTTCTGTCAGCTTACGGCCCATCCATTTGAAACACACTTCCTGTATCCTCTTAAGGAAATAGTCTTTATTAACTTTCATCACTATGAAGCCTTCTTCTCATGCTACTAGCACTTTCAGCACATTTTGAGTTTTTTTTACAAAAGTGTGTTATATAAATCTGCTGTTGTTATTATTATTATTATTATTACTACTTTCATTGTGGTTACTTCAAATATTATTATGGTACAATAGACCAACCAGTGTGTATGTAGAATATTCTGTTTTTATGGCTGTGCACCGTCACCCGGAGCCAGCGTTGGGATAGCACTAAAACAGATGAGGCCGGCTCTGGCACTCACTATAAGGAGTAGAGAGCTTCAGAGAAACCCAATGTACAGGCCTAGCTCATAAAATAATTGGCACCGGCCCTTCAGTCTCTCTTCCTTCTCCATTGCACACACTACATGCCCACACTGCCAGCAAAAAAGTGGCAGTAGCAGCACACGACCTACACCTAGATACACTCCCTATCCTTCCTTCCTTCCCATTTTGACATGGTTGCACATTGGGCCATCTTAATTGGCCTCAGCATTGTTTGTGGCAAATCTAGACCACGGCGCCCCGGATGGTATAGTATGGTATGGTATGGTAAATATAGTATGGTATGGTATGGTATGGGCTGTGCACAGGCACAACACGATTTGTTCATTTTATTAATTTGGTGCATGTATTGTTGACATATGTAGCGACTCTGAAAGGCTGGTCTCTGGTTCTCTACGGCACCGTGACATCACACCCAGGACTGCTAATACGGCGTCTGTCATCTCGACAGGTGCACATAAGAGCGTCAGATCGGCATCAGAGAGCTCCCGTCATCTTCAGTCGTGGCTGTGCCGCCGCCGTTCCAACCATTGACTGCCTGGTATTCAACTGCCTGCTGTGTGTCTGCTCAGCGTGGCTGTCTCTGCTAGCAGTGTACACTGTTTAGTCTCTACCTACACAGCCTCTTCGTGTGATCAGTGCACCGCTGTCTGTGACCACTGCACTGTTTCCGAGGTCGTTAAGAGGTAGTGCATAAGCTTTTTGCCCGGCCTTACGCGGTCAGAGGGTGTGCAGCATTTTTGTTGTCTACATGTCAGTGCATGATGCGCTTTATGCTATTTCTCAATGAAGATGTTTACTTAGTGATGTGTGTTTTAATTTCAAATTTTTTTTATGTCGGAGACACTTGTTAAGGAAGTGTGTATACATTTAAACTAGTCATCTGTGGCATACAGCCTGAGTCAACAGTAATTGCTAATCAACAGTGTGGAGAGGGTTGCTATTAAGCACCGTTATTTTGTTTACTTTTTTGCCAGAAATCGTTTTTAGCTACGTCAAGTAATGTGACTGTTCATTTTAAGAACTTCTGATCGTTCGGTAGAACAACCCTCTGATCGTTCGGTAGAACAACCCTGTACCAAATGTGATTTGTAACTGATGTGTAAATTGTAACGACGTATTAAGATTATATGTAACTGTTCATCGTTGATGACAAACGATTGTGGTGAATGTCAAAATTTCACCCACGAAGACATAACTATGTTGATCTACGTAATTGCACAAATTGATGACAGTTTTTCTTACAGATTTTTAACAACAGTGTTTTTTGCTATTACCTATGTGTGACTGAAATGGTGAATGATACCTGTGGAGGTCTGTTGCTGACATCGGAGTATCGTGTTCCTGTGACTAACACTACCGGTACTGTTGTTTGTACAACATGGAAGATTACTTCTGATGATAATTATAGTGCATCTCCACTGATTTTAATAATGTTTGCACCGCATTAAGCAGGAAGAAATTTTCTTTGTGGTTATGGTGTTACTTTCCGGCTCACCTTAAATGTCTGAATTGTCTGCGTCAGTGCATCGCGTTAGACAACTTGCAAGAGTGTCGCACCACATGTTCACCAGCTGTTTTACCACGTCGTGTGCAGTGCATATAGATCGAGTTGGAATAGTTCGCTGTCTACGTGTAAGGAAATCTTCCTGGTTAAAGTGGTTCAAAGCACAATCAGATCGGTTTTTTAACAGCATTTGGCAGAATTATCATCAGAAATAAACTGTACTGTATTGTACCGTTATTGTGTGTTTTGTGATGTCTGTGAAATGTTTGTTGTATGGTCACATAAGTATTCTTGAAAACATGTATCCATGATAGGCATTATTGTAGTGATGTTTTATTGCTTGTTATGCAGGTAAGTTTGTACACTATGAAAGTTGAGTTACTGTAAAATCTCAGATGCAGTATGCACAGTTTTGACCTTAAATGTGGGCTTCAGAAAGATGACTGCAGTTGTGTGATGAAGAGTAGTTATGGCAGCAAGGTTGCATGCCGCTCATTTTGGGTGCGGTTGGTTGCATGGCGCAGTGGTTGAATGTCGGTCTTTGACCGGCAAACTTTCCTTGCGCTGTGCTCAACCTACAGCTGATGGTTGACCACTTATGTGAGTAAACTGTCTGCTGTAGGTTAGCCAACTTGGCCAACTCAGCATTTCATCTTTTCAGGGTTGATAGATGAGTAGTAAGCTGCAATTAGGTGGACGCCATCACAAGTCAGTGGTAGCGCCATCTGGTGAACACTTACGAGATAAAGACAGGCATGGTGTAATTTGCAGGTAAAACTGTGATCCATGCCTGAGTGCCTTTGTGTGAGGTACTACACAAAGAGCGCTATATAAATCCACTTTATATCTTTACCGTTACCTTTACCATATCACTGCATGTATCACGTGATACCACAGCCGCATTAGTGAAAGAGAAGGGAAGATGACAGTGTGGCGAAAGGGCATGGCAGAGCCATTTGACCGTCGTTGTATCTGTCACCTTTAGAAATTTAACTGCCTCGTTAATTAATGTCAAAAAATTTTTGAAATTAATCAATAAGGAATTTCGGTATCCACATCGACAACACTTGGCAGCGTTTGAGAGCAACCTGTGCATTCTGTGCAACTTAACTCTAGTTTTCCCTTTTCTGGCAGTCAAAAATTGCTGTGTATATCGTATTCGAGGTTTTATGGTACTGTGTGTGTTGCAACCATGACGGGTTTTTTTACTGTTATCAATTTTTTGTTATGAGCTTATGTTTGTTTCTTTGTAATCGATTTACCTCATGAAGTTTATGTCTTCATTGTTAAAATTTGACAAGGTGTTGCTAAACTTGAATGACAATTATTTCCAGACATGCATGTGCTGACATAGTATTTATGACTTCTACTTGCAGTGTTTGCATCATATGGCCACATGTGCAGATTGGCTGAGTAGTATTGATCAGTACTACATTGCCTGGGACTGTTATGAGTGCATTTGTTTTGAATTTCACAGCCATTGCTGGAGCGATGTTGTGTTCCAGTAGTACTGATCGGCTGAGTAGTAGTCAGACCAACACTGCCTGCTGCTTCGACCTCTACGTTCTGTGAAGCACTTGAGCTGTTGAGTTTTGTTGCTTCTGTAAAAGGTGCCGTACTCTAGTGGAGCATAGGTTTGATGCTCATCTCCATTCCAAAGGCCTTGAGCTTATAGATGGCTATATCACTGAGTATGGTGCATACGGTCAGTTATGGTAACCTTACCACTTGATACAGAACGTCACTGCCCAACCAAATTATACTGCGTGATGATAGAGGTCTGAGTGTCCAGGATGTCTAACATACCATTACACCACTGCTCCACAGTGAGACCGTTTCTGTTTGAAATGCAGTGAAAAATGATGTGATGTCTACGCAAGTCCCAGATGTCGATGCTGCCTTGCATGAAATTTTGATACTGGATTTAGTGTGTTTGTTTCTTATGTTGTCTGTTGTAATTGCTGCATGATGTCAAATACCTGATGCCACTTTACGTATCAGTGCAGGAGTTGTTATTTCATGAGCGTGGATATTTGTGTTGATGCATCCACGTGATTGTGTAGCTCACGTCGGCCATTAAGACCAGGACACCGTGAATCTTCTATTGCCACAGTCTTCTGTCTTTCATTGTGTGGACCGCACTAGCAAATGCACACCTGCAGCATTCCGCTATGTCGTCGCTCCATCATCTAGTAGTAGTATATGTTATATACCTGAAGCTGTTGATACATGACGATTAATAGTACCGGTTAAGGAAAGTGTTAGCAAGAAAGTTTGTGGAAAAGTCGTGATAATGTGTGCCACTTGATGGGAAATTAGTTTCCAGAGTGTGGTAGCAGACGTTTTCAAATAGAGTAGAATATGGCCAAGTCTACAAGTGTGAATACACTGTCCAACACTATGGCATGTATTTTTTGAATGCCAGTAGCTACGTTCTAGTGTGTGGCCTTATAGGCTCAATGATGTCGACCGACATCGTTTCCTGTGACTGATTTGGTCTCAGAATTCTACACTTATTGGCTGTACAGTGCAGGCAGACAGTGACTGATGGTGGCTAATACTCCAGCAAACTTTTAGTTTGTAATCATTGTCATGATCATTATAACATTTATTGTTGTCAAGTCGTGATGCACACACATGAAATCAATAAGTGCGACAGTAATACATTAAATATTCATGAACTTGCTTGAACCTGGTGGGATTGGCCCTTGACCTCGTTGACATCTAGTGCTAGTGCTGTGCTGTGCAGTGCTGTAACACTGTTGGTTCGGTCATCTGAAATGATCTCGAAATGACCTATGATGTGTCGAGTGGGACATTGAACCCTACTATACCATGCTTGGTCCACTGTGGCTGGCTGCTTTGGCAAGCCTCCATACTTTGCCTACTCAGGTCGTGAGCCTTACTGAGCATCGTAGCACAAGGGAAGATGTGATTTATGCCAGACGGCTCTGTGACACCGAAGATGTTTTCAAATGATGATGCTGTCAAATAATAAAAAAATCAAATGCAAATTCTGAAGTGATGCTAATTTCAAAAGCTGTTATATTTGGATTAGTAAGTGGGATGTGTATCAGTATGTCACAGTGTGCAATATATATATATATATATATAGCTGTGTTTTAACAGATGAAACCAAACGTTGATTGTAATTAGTTTTGGTGCAGCATTGTCCATGAGAAACATGCCATAGCGATGATAGATAAACATTCCACATTGATGAGACTAGGGATAGTGGAATTATGCGGAAAAGAATGGCAATTTATGCACAACATTTCCAGGATTATGCACTGCTTGCTGCTCGAGTGATTTGCATTGTAATATTCACATTTTACAACCGCAGAGCAGGCTTCAGTTAGAGTTTAAGTTAAACTTGCAGTGCATGGGACCATCTTACTGGAATTGAATGTGAACTGAGCAAGATTGCGGATGATTTGACTGTCATAAAACTGATGTCAGTTCGGTATTGACAATTTAATTACAGTTTTGCTCGCAGATTTTCTTGCATTTGAATGTTTTTGCTGGCGAAAAAGACAAATTATGCGGAACTCGTTAATTTATGCGCTGTTTGCCCAGTTATGTGCAAAATTATGTGCGTGTATAATCGCATAATTCCACTAGCCGTAGATGAGACCAACACTGGAAACATGCCTACTCTCAGCGACTACAGAACGTGTGCTGCTGAGTTTGATATTTGCAAAAATTTAACGTAATGTTGGAGTATGCGTGTCTTGTACAAATATTCTCATTTCATTCATTTCAAGCTTGAAATCGTGTGTTAAGTTCGTTGCATGCGCTAGCTGTCTGTGATCTGCACTTACCTGTTAAGTTGCGAGCAAATCAAGGCAGAATTTGAGATTATCTGTCGTTTATAATGTTTTTGTACAGTGTGAGATGCATACTGATTAATATTTCCGTTTGGATTACGTTGATTTTATGGATTTTTTTTGATGTAAAACTAGTGATGTGTATGTGTACACTTACACTACTGGTGTGCACTTATCACTGTTAGTGCGCCACCTTCTAGTAGCATTGTCTATTCAGCATTTCCAAAGTAACTGTCAGCCAGTATGTTGTGCTGTTTTTACGTAGTGTTTTCACGCAAAACGTACCGGTAACTGCAATCTGTTGATGAACAGTGTCGTGCCAATTACCATAATCAAACATGAGCTGCCATGTTAAACCTAATAAGCCAGCAAGCATTATACGAGGCTAATGTTGTGTGCGCCATAGTTGCTTGCATTTCAGAATAACAGCAGTCGACAGAGTTTACTTTATTGTTAGTAACTGTGGCCGACATATTGACCGATGTAACCTTAAGATGCACTTTTGATTGGTGACGTGTAGTTGTTAAACGTTGATGTCAAGTCAGTGCAAAATTTTTGTCATTCGATTGTCTAGAGACGACGTGTTGTTTGCTGATGGATGCCAGTGATGCATTATACATGTTTAGATCATTGCCTTGCTTATGATTTTTTGCTCTGTGCTTGCAGTTGTGGTCCTTTGAGACCGCTGGAAGACGTCTATAACACGACTATTGTATTAACATTTTACTAAAACAAAAGGATTCAGTTGCTGTTCGTATTTGGAATCCACCGATGACTTGTGGACAGGTTTTAAGGTATTTGTTATGGATATCAGTAGATATTGTCGCGTTGATCTCTTGTACTGTTTGTGTTCAGTGACCCGTGAAAGTCGGTGTAATTTCTTATGTGGTAGCTTACCTGTGTAATGTGTATTGGACTTTTTCAAAAGAGTTTTATGCCTACGTCAGGCCAGACAGGCAGGCGGAAGCATCGTGCGGAGCATGATTCTACCCGTGTATTCGTCTGTGCGTCCGTTCGTCTGTTACCATACTTGTGAACACAATGTTTTGAAAACAAATGAACCGGTTTTCATGCAAATTAGCACAAGTGATCCACATGGCAAAGGCATGAAACGATCAACTTTTGGGATCTGGAGGTCAAAGATCAAGGTCGCACACGGTAGATTTGGAGGCCTGGCAGAGGCATCGTTTTCGACCCTTGGGTTGAGTAGCTTTTCTAGTTATGCTTTGTTTCATCGCTACTGTGGGTACCAGTGCTATTTGATACACTCACTGCTTTGAGTGATTGTCTAAGATGTACTTACATTCTGTGGTTTAATTTATTATTACGGTAATATTATTATCGTCATCATCAGTCATCATTTTCATGAATTGATGCAGTGCACAAATAAAGAACGCTGGCCAGCGTGATGTTTGCTGGAACATTGTCATACTTTGGCTGTTGCATGAGTAACGCCGGTGACACTGTGTCATATCGGAGAACTGTGTGACAGTAACGTCGTATGTGTGCTCTGGAAGTGTTGTTAGTGTAACAGTTTGGTACCTGCCCGTAACACAACAAGTACAACTTATATACATTTCATCGTTGAAACTGATAAGTATGTTGTGTGCGACATTGTGACCCATGATCTTTATCGTGTGACTACTACGTACATGTGTAACTGTGTGGTTGATTCTGCTGTTCCGACTCATGTGTTGAAATTGGTGGTTAATCGTTGTTCGCATGCCAGGCTGTGTTACTATGCTAGTCACACGTTCTATTGCCTGCCATGTCTGCCGTAAATATTGCACCATTATATGAGATTCGTACTTTGTGCTTGTTGTATGCTTTAATGGTTGATGCAAGGAATCAGTCAAAATTTTGTGTCACATTAATGTCGTGTTTGCTTATCTTTAACGGTCACGGATATAACTTAAATTTCAAACTTGGGTTATTGAGCAACAGATTTTAGTTTAGAAATTTACGGTGCACTGGATAAGTGCACATTACTATTCAATCTGTACACGGCAGACATAAGTACAATCGTCGAGTCCCATGGCCACAGATTACACCAGTACGCTGACGACTGCCAGGTTTACGTCAGCGTTCCAGTCACCGAAGCAGCGGCAGCCGTCGATCGGTTTTCACGCTGTGTTGCTGACGTGTCAATGTGGCTGAGTTCCAGTCGCCTCCGTCTCAATCCAGCGAAGACTGTCGTCATCTGGTTGGGTGGAAGACAGCAAGTCGCGAACATCACCGTCGACAGCATACCGGTCCTGTCATCGATGGTGACAACAGTGGCGAGTGCGCGCGACCTCGGCGTCGTCGTCGACAGTCAGCTCACCATGTCTGCGAACGTCAGCAGTACGTGTCGATC
>Ga0209149_1000680_pt1 | contig 14939 bp, 6 predicted proteins | sample WorMetTyACAVOLI2_FD_187423 | JGI IMG/M metagenome (GOLD analysis project Ga0209149, IMG submission 187423) | Marine gutless worms symbiont microbial communities from Max Planck institute for Marine Microbiology, Germany - Olavius algarvensis... ... | reverse complement strand
CTGCCCGTTACTACATAATAGTGCGATGGCTCAGAAGCGTCTATAAAAAGCATAAATTCTTACGTAAAAGAGATTACACTGCGAAATTTCTTCTTGTTTAGATTAAACCCGTGCACTTGTATTGCTGTTTGCTTTTAACGGACAGATAAAATCAATTATGTCCTTGGATTTGCATCAACCATTCTAACCACCATATTTCACTTGGACGCACAAAGTGACTGATTAATTGAATCAAGGATGCGGTGGCTCGTATGACCGATGAATTACAGCATGTTTATCGATCAACAGTACTGTGCTGCACGTCACGCTGCCGTAATTTGGCTGGATGCATGGCAGCACTGGTTGGTATTTACAACCAGTAGCTGTAGACGTCCCGTATCGCGAGGGACTGGAGAGTTTGCCGGCCGAGTCGCTAAGTTTCCGGTTGCCGGATCGATTTCCGTGTGACGTGTGACGGCCGATCGACGACGGCGGAATTTAATATGCATATATCCCGCTGGCGCACGTCCTTGTCGCCGCACGGACGGCTCTTGGCACCTCGTTTTTAACATCTCGAGTCGTTTGAAGGAGCTTGACTCTGCAGGAATGACGCCGTTGCCGACTAATCTTGTAATCACCGCAGACGGCGACGTCCCACTGCGACTCAATTTGCAAGTCTACCCGACTCCATGAGACGAAACGACGGAAGTAACGCAACGGCAAGCGGTCGGCATTGTGACAGACCGTGTTATATACGGCCGTTATGCCGCCAAATTCATTGTTTTTCTCGGTATCTGCCAATTTTGGCCGCAGCCTGTGACTCAGTTTTGCTAGAACGAAATCCCACTAGAATGAAACCATAACCCGAGCCCTAACCCGCCGCATTAGGCTGGAATGAGTATCGGGCGACTTGACTTGACTTGATTAGATCGAAATCGACTGTCGTTCACCAATCTGTTACCGGCCGTCGCTACTACTGCATGCTGCACCGGTGCTGGTTGCCAGTTTACTGTAGCGGTAACACGTTGGACTCGATCATCGTAGTTACTCTACGCTAGGTCCGGTTAGTGCATGGATGAGTGACCGTCTTTGGACGGGTAAACCACATTGGTGCAGAACCAGGCACCCAGGCCGACGGACTGGCGTCTGTCGTTGGGCTGAAATGAGTACCCGGCGAAAGCTGGGGGAGCAAACAGGCATATCGCGTGATACACCAGCCCGTATCCATGGTCTCGCAGTAGAACTGGCTTGCGGAGATCAGCACCGACGTACGGGAAGCGGTAGCGCATTAGAGGCGCTTCGCGACGATGCGCTATACAAATATACGTTTATTGTACTTTAGTTTACTTACTTCGAGCCTTGACACAGTGAAGTGAGAGCGCAAGGAGTGTGCTGTACATGTGATGCGTTAAACTGCTGTAACGTCGACAGTAATTGCGCCGATGTCAGCTGAGAAACGTAACTGGCAGTAATGTAGCTGAATTGTTTGGAATTCGTGTAACGCTTTTCTACGGAGTTAACATAACATAACGTAATGAATATAAAACTAGAAATCAATATGCATCACCTTCACGAGGCAATGCAATACCGGCAGGCCCCTTGAGCGATTCTGACGAAATTTTGTGTCATTGATGGATTCCTAAGTCTTCCGTTCTCTTAAATAAAATTTTAACATTATCGGTATAGAAATATGGGCTTAAGTAGCTAAAAATCGCGAATTTTTGGTAAAAATTTCCCCCAAGCAATTTTTACAAAATTAAGGGCGGAGGATGGTGTCCCAGGTTCGTAACCTCACACCAAATTTCACCGTTGTCACTCTTAAAATGTGGGCTTACAGCCCCCAAAATCACCGAAATTGGTAATTTTTGGTATAAATTTCCCCAAAAAGGGTATACCCTTTTAAGAGATTTTTACCAAATTTGGATTGGAACTTAAGGGTCTCCCAGGTTTGCACCCTCACGCCAAATTTTACCGCTGTGGCTTTAAAAATGTGGGCTTACAACACCAAATCGCAAAAATTGGTAATTTTTGGTATATATTTGCCCCAAAGAGGTATATCCCCTTAAGCAATTTTTACAAAATTTGGCGTGAGGAAGGGTCTCCCACGTACCCACAATCGTGATAACTTTCACTTTTTGGCTTTAAAAATGTGGCCTTACAGTCGCCAACATCGCCCAAAATAGCAAATTTTGGTATAAATTTACCCCTAAGAAAAAAATCTAGAGGGTACATAGAAAAACTTGAATATAGGTGGACAACTAGAAACCTTTCTTTATGCAACGGTACCATAATTGTTTTGAAAATTTCACTGCTTCATGGCGTTTCCGTTATCACAAACTTCGTAATTCTAAAGCGTGACGAACAAACACACCAACAAAAAAACATCACACTTTTTCATCTACAGCCGGCGCGCGACCCACGAACTTGGCATGGTGATAAAGGAGGAACGTACCATTTTTGCACCTCCTAACTTTTTTTTGATCCGAGCAATAGTTTCGGCATTAGGGCTATTGAAATTTTAAGGGAAAATGCCCCCCCGCAGGAAAATTCTTATAACTTGGTTGTTTGTCCCCAGAAAGTGACCAAATTAAAAACTTGAACGCTTCCTGTGAACGCGTATAAAATCTGAGAATTTCGTTAAAATTGTGCAAACGAGTGACCCCTAAGGGGCAAATTTATGACCAAAATTCGAAATTTTGACAGTTTTGGGGGCTGTATTCCCACATTTCTGCCCCAATGAACGTGAAATTTGGCAGGAGGGAGTGGACCCAAGGTCTGCTCCCCTGTGCCAAATTTCACGTTTATCGGGGCAACGTGTCGCCCCTGTGGAGCGACAAACCTATTTTTGGACTACTGAGTAAAACAATACCGGCATGGCTGCGCTTCGCGCAGGCCTCCCGGTAATGACATTGCACAAGAAACGGGCACAAACGGTACGCTAAAGGAGACGCAGGTCTTATATATTGGCACTGATACCTCCTCAAACTTCAAAATAAACTTTTAAAACAGGCTGGGTTTTATTGCCCCTGCCCCATCATGGCAGTTGCTCACATTCCTCAGCTGACACTGGCGCAGTTGTTGTGAAGGATACTGGTTAATCCGTAAGCGTCGTCCGTGGCATAAAATATTGTGCTATATCACTCCATCTCAGTCATCGTCCCTTCTGTCGATGCTGTTTAGCTAGGTGTCTCACTTGAAGAATCAAAGGAAACGACCGAAGTGTCTCATCTTCACTCAACAAACATAACAAACACTAACACTCCACCCCGCCCACACTGTCCATGTCGCAGGGTGGTCCATGCTGTACAGTCTCGCCATTAACTGTACTGCATTTTTTATGCGGCTATCATTGCGTCGCGTCGCGCTGTCCTTCGTTCTTAATCCGGTCACCGCAACCGTAGCCACTCCCTGTATGTGTGGCCAATATCACCTTGCACTATGCTGTAAGTATCGCTGATGGCTAATAATGTTTCTCTACTCTGAGTGGCCTGAACCCTCATCATCCTTTGGCATTACCGTCACGCCGTACTCAATGATGGAAAGCGTGTAGAGACTTTCATAATGTCGCTAATAGAAATAGCATTTAACTGCACGATCCGTTAAGTGCGGCTTAAGTTACGGAAATTATATCCGTCCGTCCGTCCGTCGGTCTGTCTGTCTGTAACGTTCGTGACTGTATCAAAACGGCTAAACGTGTCATCCGACTTTGTTCAGCAACTCTTTGCTCCATCATTGTAATTTTCTGACAGCAGATAACACGCGGGATTTCGACGGTAGGCCTAGTGCCAGGCAGCTAAATAATGGTAGGGTATGAAAATTTCGCAATTTTCCACCAATATGTAGGCCTAAGTTGTTGTTGATTATGTTGTCGTTGTGTATTGATAATGATACGATGATAGCAAGGTCGAGTATAAGATTTCAAATAACGAAAATATGCTACATGGCTTAAAACTATGACCAAAGCGTAAAAAAGCAGCAGCATTAACTTGATGCTCTGTGGCCGGTCGACGCGCGTGGAATTCACTGCCGTCTCACATCCGAACACTCGTATCAAGAGATTCATTTAGTAGATATTTAAAGACCCATTTTTTCAAGCTCTCCTGTGACATTCAGTGATTTGTTCTGTGTTGCTGTATTAACTGTATATGTTTTAGTGCCTATTTTTAATGTTAGTTTATAACGTTGTTTTACGCCAGTGAGCGTAGTTAACTGGCGCCTTATTAAGTTTCCGTGATGATGATGATGACTAACTAGTAACTTTTGCTGTTTCTACGGTCAAGACTGTGCATCAGTCAGTACGCTCAACGATCCTGCTTCAAAGCGTTTAGTTAAGTTATTATTGTGCTAGTTAAATTCTCATTTCTCTGCTACCATGAATTGTGGTGAATAACGATGAATATATTATTTAAAATTATTATTTCTTCGCGGCAGTAGTCATATGCGAGTTATCAAACATTATTAAAAACTACCGCTGACAAATAAGACATTTATTATTTGTGCAAAATAATATATGTAAGATGATCAGTTAAGTGTTTGTTCTTTTTTTCATTGTAACTTGCTACCGTTTTATGGTGAAAAAAGCAGTGTGGCCGCTGGGTTCGGCCGACACGGTATGCCCCCGCCCGCCGCTTACCTTGACCTGTGACCGTTTGAGCTTGAAACTGGTGTACGAGTCGCATCTAAGGTGGGGAACCTTCCTTTTAAATTTGGGCCGCTAGGCCTTTGGGTTCTCGAATTATTTGCTATGTATGCGACAGACGGACAGACAGACAGACGCTTATTGCCCCTTTCCCTACGGTCGGGGCATTAGAAAGTTTCTCAGTAGAAGGAGCAAGTGTGCAGGACAGTAATGCAGGCAAGTTAAGCAACACGATGTTGTTGTTCTAATAAACTGTATATAGGCTAATAGAAATTATATGACATTGACACATGGTAAAGCAGAATAATGAACATTTCTGCTAAACGTTCAAATGCGTGCAGTAAAACAGGGTGATTTGACGTATGAACGATCTCTATACGGCAGCCATGAAAACAAATCGGCAGGTTGCGATGCAACAAACGATGACATCTGGCGAAGTGTACTTTGTGGATCTGATTCTGGGTACACGACGAAAGGAAGGGCAAACCATATTCCACGTCGTTGGCGTGTTGCGACAGCACGGCTTACTCTTGCCAGAGAATAGCATCAGTGTTGTCGCTGATACGTAACTGATAGCTAATAACTAATTTATTTTGATTGAAAGGACTGACTTTGCTTCGTTGTTGGACGTCTTACTTAGACCACCATAGATTGTAGTTAAGTTTATTCTCTAGTTAAGTTTTTTCTCCTTTTTTCTTTTTTTGTTGTTGTTGTACCTATGTGTACGATTTTCATGTTATAATAATAATAATAATAGACTGATCGGATTGCACGATCCATACACAGCGACTGTGAAGCTGAGCCGTCCAGTCGTTGGTTGGCGGCATTCGTCACTCTCTGCTGCCGCAAAATCTCATTGCTTTTACACAGCGGACACTCTCCGTTCGCTAAACACATTTAAACTCGTTCGCTAGCACATACACCTATACTCCGAACCTCCACTGGCTGCGGTCTCCGGAGTGCATCGATTCCAAGTTAGCCGTGCTTGTTTATCGATGTTTACACGGTCTCGCTTACTCCTCACTACCTGTCTGATTACTTCCAACATGTTGCCTATTCCAACCGTCGACGACTTCGTTCTTCGTCATCTTCGCTGCTACTGATGCGACGAACACGACTCATAACTGTCGGCGACGGAGCTTTTCCAGTCGCCGGAAGCCGCCTCTGGAACGGTCATCCATACGTCGTTACGTCAGCTCCGACTCTCGCTGTTTTCCGAAAGCGGCTCAAAACTTATCTTTTCTCTCGTTCGTTCACGTTGTAACTGACGCACCACGTACTGACACACCGCTTAGTGGTTTAGCAGTTTTTGACTATAGGCCACTCTAAATAACTTTTTATGTAATGTAATGTAATGTAAACGCTGTCTTCGTTTGCCACGTCGGTGTTTAATGGTGACACCATCGCAGAGTCAAGTCAAGTAGCGTTTAATGCAGTGTGTCAGGCGCACACTGTTACAATGAAATGTAAATGAATTTAAAACGCTATAAAAACACATAAAACATTAAAAATAGTACAAAACACACAGATTATCATCTAAACTTAAACAGGCATCGATTAATACAAGAACTTAGCTATCGCAAACAGATCGCGCGTCAGCTGTGCACACAATTCGTCGAGGGCATCTCCGTGACCTTGAAATCTACATTAAGGGTCACTCAAGGTCACTGGAAACGGAACCATTGGACAGATCATACACGACTTACTATTAGACGAGTTATCGGACGTTGAATATTATCGTGACCTTGAAATGTGAGTCAGAGGTCACTCAAGGTCATTGAAAGTGGTACCATTTGAAAGTTTGGGTACGGTTTACTTTTCCTACCCTAACCCTAGAGTTAGGGGTCAAGGTCATTGAAAATCGCGCCGTTCGATAGACCACATGCGACTTTCTATTGGTCCGCCATTGTAAATATAGCTCTATCTTGTACCATTTTCGAGTTATTAGACGTTGAATAATATCGTGACCTTGAAATCGGGGTTAGAGGTCACTCAAGGTCATTGAAGTTGGTGCCATTCGAAAGCTTGGGTGCGGTTTCCTATTCGCCTTCCATAGTAACTATGGCGATATTTTCTATCGTTTGCGAGATATAGCAACTTATTGGTAGAAAATCGCGAATTTTTTTCTACCCACCTGTATTTATCGCCCCGCAGGGGGTGATCCCGTCGGAATTTTGTGAAAATGTTTGATGCTGGTAAAACTAGAGTGATTGGGCTACCGTGCGGTGAAAAAACTATGACGATATGTTAAGCCGTTTTCATATGGTACCGGAACGTAACGGACGAACTGACAGACGGACAGACAGACAGACAGGTTTGCTACATCAATATCGCGCGTCAGTATAAAAACAGTTTTTTATACAGCGAGAATTCAACATTAGGCAGCTAGTAATAGTGTTTTCTTTTCCTAAGACTGTAAGAACAGTGCTCAGAGGTTTTAGGAGGGAGTAGATGTAAACAATGACCGGAGTTGGTAAACTTGGAGAAAAGTTTGCGATCAAAATTATCAATGATTTCCTCAATATCAAAAGCAGTATGTATGACACCTCGACGCAGAGCCTTTCGCGATATTGCACTTATCCTGTTCCTGTCGTCGACGGTAAGTTTTCCTGCAAAGGCTGGTAATGCATATGTGATCTTTGACATGATAAGACCAGTAAATAACTGATGTAAGGCCTGAACTGCCATGCCTTGCGACTTGAGCTGTGACAAGAGGTATAAACACTGGTTTATTTTGAAGTAGCATCCTGTTTACGTAAGCAGCAGTTGAGAGAGTAGAGGTGATGTCAGTTCCAAGTAATGTAGCTTGGGTAACTTGTTCAATGTCGCTATTTAATACCAGATTATATATTATATTATATCGCCAGATTATACCGCGCATAATTATGCAAAACGCGGTACACGTAACGCAGTTTTGTCCGTCTGTCCGTCTTCAAATCAACGTTTTCATTTTGATGTAGTCATATATGATCTGTCGATCGGCGCCATTTTCAATGACCTTGAACGACCCCTTACTCGCATTTCAAGGTCACGCCAATATTCGCATCGCGCGGTAAAAATATTTTCTCGTAAATCCAGACAAAACGATAAAAAAATCTTCTGGTTTCAGTACTGAATTTTACGTAGCTTTCATATTGTTGCCTGTAGTCAAGTAAAACGTGATCAATCTCGTATGTCAATATAAATTTCAACAGTCGCACAAAAAATCGAAATTATCTTAAACCACTGGTAAGTTATTAGCAAGAGATCGTATGGGAGTAATTTTTGCACGCTATGTAGACGTGAATTCATAAAATATGCATGACGAATGGGTAAGCCTAGGCAGATTTTTGGCGTTCACTCCCCTTCCGCCAACTTTTATCATTGGTGTCTTTTTGTAATTTTAAGTTCCGTCTGCATTGTAGAGTAGACTATAAACCGGTTTGTTTGTCCGCTTACGTAAGTGCATGAGTCAAAAAACTGGACCCTTTTTCATTGAGCATAACTTTGGCAAATACTGTCCGATTTTAATAGTTCTTTCACTGTTACAGACAGAAATTAACTACGACAAAGTGTAAAATGAAATCTACCACCATACCTCAAATCTGATAGTGCACTACCTTGTAAAATGAGCAAGAATGTATTGGCCATTGTTGCTGGCGTGATTTCGTAATTAAAGATGTAATAGTCAAACAAGTCACATTGAATGTAACAGATATGCACAAAATCAACATTGTCAGTTCACAGGCTGTACTCGAAATGTCCCCATTAGCATGGACACATGCTCTATGTCATCCTCGCCACTGGTCAAATAGTCTCGCCAAAAATCGACTGTTCAAGGCCGCACCAGACATCGATGAGCCGCCGTTTCAATTCATCCACACTATCGATTTGTCTGTGGTAGACACGATGCTGCATGATAGCCCAGATCTCTTAATCCACAGGACTGAGATCTGGGCTGTTTGGAGGCCACAGTTTGGGCGCAAGAAAGTTTAGCGTTTCTTGACACAGCAGTTCAACTCTTGCACGTGCGCGGCTCGGTGTGCCAGTGCACGGTCTTGCTGAAACAAAGTCGTTATCTAACACTCTGCGTATCGCTGGCAGCAGTATGACGTCATTATGACGTCGTGAATCATCATCGAAGAAGTCAATAAGAGATATCACCAGAATTTCCTGCTTTGTAACAACAATGAAATTGCCGCATGCATTGCAGATTTATTCAACAGTTTTGTGAAGAAGTGTATGCAGTTGCATTTTTCAAGGTAGTGCAGCAACAAACTGGAAATAAAATGGGAAATTCAATTATGTGTTTGTAGGCAGATAATTTCTGTCTGAAACAGTGAAACACAATTATTAAAATGGGACAGTATTTGCGAAAGTTATGATCAAATGAAAAAGGGTCCAGTTTTTTGACTCACAGTGTAGAGTCGGTCAATACTATAGGCTATCGTGTGTCGCAGTTGGTTTCGCTTCCGATTTGCTTACGACACTGTAGGTGGTTTATAAATGTGTTTCTAGATTGGATTTAGATGAGATCGGCTGTATGCCGGCACAGTTGTCCCATAGCAGTTCTGAACGGACTTGTTTACTCGCCGTTACGGTGACCTAGGCCAACTCAGCCCTCCGTCCATTCAGCGTAAGTAAATGACTACCAGCTACGGCTGAGAAGGCAAAAGTTGGTAGCTCTTTGTGTTCGCCACAAAATATTTGAGTGCCCGTGGAATGTGGGGTCCATTGGCAGCACGTTCACTAGGTCTATGTGATCGCTTTGAACAAGGGTAGTTTTAGAAAATTTTGGGGAATGACTCTGTCATTTGTATTTATCAGTATATACGCGTGGCACAGTTGGTAGGACGTCGGTCTTTAACCGGCGAACTTTCCCTGTTTTGCGCTCGACCGGCAGCTGACGTGTAACCACTTACGTGGATAAACCGTCCGCTGTAGATCAGCCAACCAGACCGACTCTGCCTTTCATCCTTTTGAGTAGATAAATGAGGAGTAGGCTGCAATTAGATGTCCGCAACCTCCGTCTGGAGAGGCGACATCTGGTGAACGCTTACGACGTAAAGGCAGGCATTGGTGTAATTATATTTAAAACTGTGATCCATGCCTGAGCGCCTTGCGTGTACTACAAAAATGAGCGCTGTACAAATACACTTACCTTTATCTTTTTACTTTACCAGTATGGGATGGGACTACAGTATGAAAAACGGCATCCCTCATAATAAATCAAGTATAAAAATAAGATGTTGGCCGACATCCGGGAGTCTTGTGTCCCAGCCCAAACGTTAACCCCCTTCTGACGAGCAGGTGCGCTATAACAAAATCTTCGTTCGTACGCTTACCCAAACGTAGCTGACGTACGAGTGATGATGTTTGTGACTGGCAGGATTCCTGAGTACAGGTGACAGTAACGCGCCTGGCAACTACGCCGTGCTCGACCAGGTGGCAGCACTGCACTGGGTCAAGGAGAACATCGCGGCGTTCGGCGGTGACCCGAATGACGTCACTCTGATCGGTCACGGTCACGGCGCCGCGCTCGTCAATTTGCTGATGGTCACGCCAGTTACGAAAGGTAGCAAAGCTCGTCAACTTCACGTTGATATCACGAGCGTTTGTCGAAGAAAAATATTTGGGGAAGAGCTGGTCCTAACGTTCGTATTTATCAGTACGACGATGGAGTAGGACGTCGATGATATCTCTTCAGCATCAAGTCTAAAAAATAACCCTTTAGAGTGCAGAGGCAATTATACTGCCACATCGAACAATACGAAGTTGGTACACTGCGCGTTGATGGGTGGGCTGTTACATTTGGTACAGCGAGGAGGGGACTGGGCGGGGCCGCAGCCCGCCCAGGCCCCTCCTCGGCTGTACCAAATGTAATAGCCCACCCATCAACGCGCAGTGTACCAGTCACCGTATTACGATGGCCTGTATCCCCGCGTTGCAAAATTTTCAACGACACGCGGCCTCTTTGCGACAGCTGTGCTTCTTGTTTATTTCATGAATGGTAACAGTTTGATATCAAAATTTTTGCTTCATGACACCGTCACTGATATTATTACGTGATGTCAAACAAGTGTATCGGAGACCATACGAAAGCCGCCGCTCGTCAAAGCCTAAACTGAATTAAAAAACAAATAAATAAAATATGGCGAAAAACGATTTTCAATATAACGGATGGAATTCTTATACCCTGCAATGTGGCACGATCACGACATTGATTTCGTCAGGTGACTGCACCCTTCAACTTCGCATGTGGCTCTGGAATCGTGACAGTGAATTCACCAAGTGGCAGCACCCTGCAATGTGATACGTGGCTCTGGGATGACATGCCATTGAATTCGCCCAAACGTCTGCCATATTGGAATTCTACATATGGTTTTCATTTCCACACATCACCGCAGTCGACATGTCATTCTGTACCGGTCTGCGAAATTTTATCCAAATCGGACCAACCTCGGCAGAAATAAATGACGTCACATCGATTTTCAAGATGGCGGATCTCAGCCATCTTGGATTGTAGGGATCCAATAATGGGTTCTTTGAAAAGCCCAGTTAAGCTTACATAACTTCCTATAGATCGTCAACAGATACCATAGCTCTAAATTGCTTAGTTTTTGAGAAAATCGCGTTTTTTTGCATTTTGCCGACAGACAGACAGACAAACAGACAGACGGACAAACAGATGGACAGCTCTGACGCGCGAAGCCGCTATTTCAAAAAATGTGACACTGTCTCCAGATAGAAAGAAGTTACCAAAAAGTACCGTGCTCTGAGTAGGCCCTAGTATTCTGTTCAGTTAGTCGCTGTGACTCTGTGTTGACCGTTATAGACGGCGGCCTGTTTCAACGAGTGATCTTGCATGGCGGAACGGCGTTGGCCAGCTGGTCGCTATCTCGAGACCCGCTCACGTACACGAGGCTGCTCGCCGAGTCGGTCAACTGCAGCGCGCCGTCGTCGACGTCGTCGATCAGCGCTGAAGTCCTGCGCTGCCTCAAACGACTTCCGGTCGAACACATCGTCGAAAAAGCCCGGCTCATCACCGCTCCGAGGTTGGCTTGCAACCCACACGTCGATTTCTAACTTTTGCACCGAAGCAGGCGCGTTTGCAGAAGAAAAATATTGGGCGGGGGAGAGCTGACTCCAGAGTTTGTATTTATCAGTACGGAGATAGAGTGGGACCGTCGATATCTCTTCACCATCGTCCATCAAGTCTCAAAAATTTAACCCTTTTGAGCGCAGAGGCAATTATGTGCCACATGGCACAATATGAAGTTGGTACACTGGCCGTTGATGGATGGGCTGTTACATTTGATACAGCGAGGAGGGGCCTGGGCGTATTGCTGTATTTCTCTGCGGTTTTAATGTGCCCATAAAGGGTTAAGGGACCGGCCAACATTTATGGGGCCTGTCCCCGGACCCCATTCTAGAACCGTCCCCCTAGGCCGAAGATGCCTAACTTGAGGCTGCTACTCCGCACATTGTGTTGATATCGGGGCGCGGCAAAGGTCGTGGACCGGCAAAGTTTGTCACTAGCTCGTCACGTCAATCGCAGTATCAGCGTGTAACATCGTTGTGTGATAAACAACTGAGCATTAGTTCACAAAACGTCTTTCTTTGCAGCCGATAATTAGTCTAATCGAAAAACAAATATGTTACGCATTCGGAAAAATCGAAAAAAAACGCGAAACAGAAATGCATTAAGCATAGGATTGTCGTTGACGTGTTAAGGCTACTGGCAAGTCGCTGAAGATTCGATAGCTGGACACCTTATTTGATAGACGAGGCTACAGCAGCTGGGTATTAGTGGGACACCAGTTCGTTAAGTCGGTAGATTTTCAACATTAGACGTAACGTGAAACTGTGGAAGTCGTAAGATAGTGTCATTAGCAGCGACGCTGCCTTCTCCTCTATTAAGCCAGCGACAACTATGTTATTGGTAACGGTAACGGTAACGGTAACGGTAACGAGAACATTTCTAATGCGCCGCCTACAGTAGACCGACGGCGCATTACATAGTCCATGAATGTCTGTTTATCGGAGCTATGGCATCATTGGCTTGGCAAGCCTGGCGAGCAGGCTGAATAACGAAGAATGCCGTATTTTAACCCTTTAGAGTCCAGAGGCAATTATAGTACCACACCAAATAATATGAAGTTGGTACTCTGTATACCAATCACCGTATTACTGTATAATGGTTCGTTGTTCTGCGGTTTTAATATTGGTATTAAAGGGTTAAACCAGTCAATAGGGCATATTTAATAGTTAATAACTAACAGGTTATGCGTGAGAAAAAAGTAACAGCAATTAGGTAAGTAAGTAAGTAAAAGTAATCGAACATGTATTTAACGGGACAATCAAGTAATAATCAGTCTGCAGTTAACTGTATTAAACTTATTTATTATAAACACCCACAAATGGTAAAATCAAACCGGCCTTTATCTTCCTACGCAAATCGGGTACAAATTTACCTACTGGAATAGAGACGGAGAAATATAGCCTAGAGACAAAGCAGAGTTGGCGTTTATGTAGGCCTAATGTTGGACGGTGTGTGGACAGTTGGTCGATACGATAACTGCAAATTTATAGCTAAACTGGGGTTTAGACGGTACCGCTACATACTGCTGAGCAGATTCCCGGTCCGCAGGGTAAAAGTACGTTGGGTCCAAACTGAATACAGCATCAGTAGTAGGCCTACTGGAGCGACTGTAAAGCCTGGCTGATGTCGCTCCCCCGGAAGGAGATGGAGGAGGATGGTGTTGGCCTCTCATAAGCTGATGGCAGATAAAGCACATTTTCAGAGCTTATTCTGGTTGCAGCGCTGTCATCCTCACTCTTGTTGTCGTTACCGAAAAGTCCACAGTTCGGCGACAGATGGCAGCACCGTATTTTCACCGACGAGACCGGTGGTGTTGCGTGCATTACGTTAACGCCCGGTTAACGTGATATGTGCGCTGTGCGGTGCAGGTACTTAACGGCTTTCGGTCCGACGGTCGACGGACGCAGCGTTCTTCCGTTCGACGTAGGCAGCATGACGACGGCGCCGGCCGAGCAGACTGGATTCGGTCGCGTCGACCTACTAATCGGCATCGTCGACGATGACAGTAAGTCGATCACGTGACCTGATGATAACGTGTCTTTGAATCTATATCGTCGCAGTTAAGCTGTGAGATTTGCTAATTTCAGCTGCGAGATACGGCCGTCTTGGCTTTCGTCGTGGTCCGTATCCACATGTCATGATCAGTATGCAATTTTATTTAAGTTAACCTATGTCCAAGCATCCGGTATACAGCCGTATCAAACGGCAACATAGGCCTATCCCATACGCCTTGCCCCGCATTACCCCAATACGACAACGCAGCGTCCGCAATTGCCGCCAATGGTAGTTCATAACCGACGTTCTCTACAATGCGTATGTGACGACGGTTAGAAATCGCGAATTGTATTTCCTGTTGCCACATCAGTTAATACTACAGCCTGCAGTTTTTGCCGCGCGATGCTACGCATAAGCGCAGTCGATGCCGTCGTCGGGTGTCTGTGTCTGTCTGTCCGTCTGTCGGTCTGTCTGTCCGTCATGTTCGTGTATTGTGTCGAAACAAGTAAACACATTCTCAGACTTTTTTCACCGTCGGGTAGCCACACCATTCTAGTTTTTCCGTACCAACGAGGACTGTGACGTCGAATTCACTGGGTATGAAAAATAGCGATTTTCGACCACAGTCTCGCTTTGTCTCGGAAATGATACGAGATAGGACCATAGTAACTATGGAACGCCAGCAGGATTTGTATGCGATCTGTCGAATGGTGCCATTTTCAATGACCTTGAGTGATCTTGAGTAAGTTAGCGAAATATTCAACTGCACGAAGCGTCACGCGGCCTCTCTGCGAAAGGTGAGCTTCTTGTGCACATAACAATGTGGGGGTTTCTGAATTATTCCGTGCTTTTCTGTCATACCCCTCATGTAAAGTTTATTGTCTATGTAGGCGCCTCTGTATCTTCACGACATCATGGCACTATATAAATTCTATTATTATTATTATTATTATAAACTAAATTAGCAACGAACAGTAACGCGCGGTCAGCGAAAGCCTCAAATTCCATCGGCTTATTAATGTTAATATTATTATTATTAAGTCTAACAACAGAGAAGCTGTAACGGCTAGAGCTCGTCCTCAGGCGATGTGAGGGCAAAGGTGCCATGGATGGCGACTGCGTTGTACCGTTGGATAACCATTGACAAGCGTTGAAAGAGGAAGGCGCCTTCGCGTTTTTCGTTAGTCATTTGCGTAATGCGCCTTCCAAGGTCGCTCAGGAATTCCTTGCCGACTCTATTGATGG
>Ga0209149_1000679_pt1 | contig 14941 bp, 13 predicted proteins | sample WorMetTyACAVOLI2_FD_187423 | JGI IMG/M metagenome (GOLD analysis project Ga0209149, IMG submission 187423) | Marine gutless worms symbiont microbial communities from Max Planck institute for Marine Microbiology, Germany - Olavius algarvensis... ... | reverse complement strand
ATGGTACAAATTTCGACCCCCTGGGGTGACCCCTAACCGGGGAATGGGCCCCCGTGAGGCGCTTTTTGTCAAATTACTTTGACCTCTTGTTTTAATAGAAATAAATGTTGAACAAACGCAATCTTCAGTAGTGATTAGTGACTTATGAGTACGTCTTATGTCTGAACGCAAAACCGATGACATACATCTGTTTGATAGTCAAGTTTTGTGGTTATTTATTGTACATTAAAAGTCTGTATCGAGATACAGCGGAAAGGAGTTTAAGTATTCAAAAACAATATACACTATGTCTCAAAAAATGTCCCAAGTTTGACTAGTTATAGGCTTAACATATATCCACCAATTTGTACATTTCTTGGCACATGTCATCATCAGAGATTCAAAAATCGGTTGCAGGTATAACTTTCCCAAATACCTCGCTTTTACTTACTTTATAATGCTGTGAAGTGAAGTGACGGAAATGAAGTCACTGTTAGAGCGTCATGGGAGCGTTGTGTAAACATGGTTTTTAGTGCTGACGATAAAATTTTAAAAGTTTGTACCAATCTGCCACTGAATTGGTACAAACTTTTGATTAAAACTTTATCATCAGCACTATAAACCATGTTTACACAACGCTGTCGTGACGCTATAACAGTGACGTGGACAATGCATCATTTCCGCCATTTCACTTCACAGCATTATAAAGTAAGTAAAAGCGAGGTATTTGGGAAAGTTATACCTGCAGCCAATTTTTGAATCTCTGCTGATGACGTGCCAAAAATTGTACAAATTGGAGGATGTGTGTTAAAGCTATATCCAGTCAAACTTGGGAAATTTTTTAGGCACACTGTAGAAGCATGTTTGCTTGGTGAACTGGTAGAATATGCCTATTGTAAATATGTGCAGAGAAAGCTTAAACAAGTCTCTGAAAAGCACAGACGACAGAAGATGAGCTGTTTTTAACATAGTGTACGTAGTGTATTAACTAAAACATCAACATGTTTTCACTTTAAAGTACATAATAACACGAAAGAAATTTACATGCACATGTGAAAAGTTAATTAACTAAAAACGCAAGAACGTGCCCATTAAGTAAGTAACAATGCCACTGTGATTTAAGTAAAGTTGCGTTTTGTTACAATTACACATGTATGTATTAGTCTGCCAAAAGAAGTTCATGTAATTTACACTGATTGTTTAAATCGCTTTAAATGCATTTTAGAGACAAATTTGACACTAATCAGGAAAGAAAATTTTATGATAAATTGTTTTTTACAAATATATTTTCAATATTTTTGACATACATAGCTCAAATTAAACCACAAAAACTACTCCCTTGATCACCATTTTCTCTCCATTTGTTATAAAACTCGGCAGTTTGAAAAAGTGTCTAAGGACATCATATGACTTAAACAGCAAACTGTAATAATATCGAAAAGCCATCATACATGGTATGAAATAGTTGTAAAATTTGCAACACGAGAAAATAACAGTCAACAAGTATTGTTACAAATAAATAAGACATTGACACTGTAATTCACACTGATTATTTAAATACAATTTGTCATTGTTTTTTTGTATGTTTGTCTTATCATAAACGCTACAGATATATACACGTTACACTCACAACAGTCCTACACGCTTAATGAACTGATATGCCACTTGTGCAGATCTCATACCCTACAGTCTAAACACAGATCATTCAAACATTTATCACTGTAATTCACACTGATTATTTAAATACAATTTGTCATTGTTTTTTTTTTGTATGTTTGTCTTATCATAAACGCTACAGATATATACACGTTACACTCACAACAGTCCTACACGCTTAATGGACTGATATGCCACTTGTGCAGATCTCATACCCTACAGTCTAACCACAGATCATTCAAACATTTATCAAGCATGGTAGCTAATGAGGCACTGTGTTCAAGATACAATGGCATTATAATCTAGTGCAGTCAACTATTTCATCTTCATCCTTAACCGCTGGCACCCGCTCCTGCTCACTCGGCCCACCTGGACCACGTGGCATCCGCTCCTCCAGCTCACGCTGCCCACCTGGCACAGGTGAAACTGTTGGCGTCGGTGCAACATCGCTGACAGCAGTGTTCAGTTTAAACTTTCCTGGCCCCACTGGCACTCTTCGTTTTGGACCTTTACCAGGCACGCTGTCTGTCGCCACTGGTAGACTGTCTCTGGAGGATGGCTGCATCTTTTTACCAGTGCCAGCTGACGTCGGTGTAACGTCAACACTTGACAGGCTTAGGCCGCTGTCTGATAACGTCGGCTTCGGCTGCTGGTCAAACACAGCAATCCGGTTGGTGACTGAGTGGCCAGCACTTGCCGACGCCGAGGGCAACTGGACATCAGCATCAGTTGAGGCAGCGCCATAACCTGGGCTAGGACTGGTAACAGCTGTTACTGCGGCACGTGGCAAATCTTCCTTCACTTGATCAATCCCAGCAGGCTGGACGTCATCCCGACTTGATTCTTTACTGCTGGAGCCTGACAACGGGCTACTCGATGGTGAGGCCTGCCTTAGTTCGACGTCCCTCATACCGGCTGTCTTCTTTACAAACCTGTGGCGTGTCACAGACAGCACTGTCGGCGTTGGCGTGCTTGTCAGTGCACTGGTGCCCGCTGGTTTCTGCCGTTTCAAGCCCTTCGATCCCTCGATATTGATGGCACGGACGAATTCGTTGTCATTCTGCGACTGCAACGTCGACTGCAAAGACGAGCTGCTCGACTCCCCAGCAGCTGATAAATTGGTCTCCGTTGAGGCACTGTGTGTGATCTCTATAACAACAGGTGACGCATTTCCGTCAGCGACGTCACTGAGTGGAAGACGATCACGTGACTCGTGCACCTGCACCGTAGGAGGCGGGTATTTCTGCTGTGGTACAGCAGATGGTGTCGCTGCTGCTGATACGGGCTTTGCATCCAGTCGAATCACCATCACCGCTATGTTTGATCGAGCTCCACAGCCCTACACATTTACAAGCAACAAGTAAGATAAAGTAAATAATAATTAATAATAATAAAATATCCAAGACAGTGTTTATGGTGCTGTCATAATGGCAGAGCCATTGCAAGAGTTCACCTGGTTCATTTGATGAATGTAGAACGGTGCCAAGCGGCCCCTAACCCAAGACCAAGCCAGACAACTTAGGCTGCGAGTCCGCCTGTAGGCTGCCAGAGTCTACACCCACTATTGCTATTTATTATTATTACTCAGCCCAAAGGCTGATACTCATTTTACCATCCAATGGATGGTAGAAGGCTGAGTCGACTTAGTTGGCTGGTTACATACCGAGATGGCTTATCCACCCACAGACGGTCAGGTCACCCATCCTGGTACTAACCAGGTCTGACGTAACGCAACTGCGTTGATCAAGACCAACGCGTTACCACTAAGCCAAACCGCCAAAGTAATCATCACACTTAACTAAAAAAGCTATATGACCAAAAGAGGTCAAAAATGACGCCTCCACCAGGCCTCCAAGTCTATCTTGAGCCTCGTACGACCTCAGCCTTTGATTTCCTGACCCCCAAAGTTGACTATTTCGCGCCCTTGCCCCGTGGACCACTTGTGCCAACTGGCATCAAAATCTGTTCATTTTGTTTCCAAAATATTGTGTTCACAAGTTTAATAAGAGACGAACAAATGGACGCACGGACAGGTCGACAACATTTGCCTCCATCTGCCAGTGCCAGTCTGGCCTGGTGCAGACAGAAAAACTGTAATGTAATGCTGCAAAGAAAGCCATTGTACACGAGAACATAACACTTACTGTGGCAGGTTTCCTGGTTTACAATACAATGTGTTTAGAGTCATTATTTAATACAAGCTAATAAAAATTACCAGCGTTGTGGTACCATTAAGCCATACCGATTACTCCACATTGAAGAGAAATATAAAAACCACCAACAGTTTAACCTGTGCCAGATCTTGTAGATGCTTGGCTGCAGCAACTGGACTGACGACGTCAGTTACTTCAGCAACTGCTTCATCAGGCGTCACGTGCGACCAGAAAGTCGCGTTGGCGATGACGATGAACTCGTCGTCGTTGTTCAGAGTGACGGTGTTGACGTGAGGATCTGGAATGATGTGAGGATGAAGATACGAACAGCCAAGAAGACGTGTACACCGCGTTGCTCCGTTCACCTTACCATCCTACGTGCCACATACACACCATCTCAAAAAAATCATTTTCATACAATATCCGACAGCTTTTGCACTGTGTAGAAAACAGCGGACACATTGAACTATCATTAGTAACAGTATATTGCTCAGTGATACCTCACAAAATTAAAATGTCGGTTAATCTTGTCAAATATGCAGAATTTTCAATAATGTCTGTTATCTCACCATGGCGACAGTTTTCGGCTGCTCATATAAGTAAGTCTGTAACTTTATTACAATGCTTGTTTATAACCATGTTCTTTCGGAAAATCAATCACAGCTATCATCATAAAACTTACGAGCAATGGCTCTGGAATCACGCTGTTAAATTCTCCAGGTGGCAAACGCTGTTGTGGGTGTGGTGTGAGGCTTGCCGTTCCTAACACCATTTGTTTTGGAGCGGTCTTAAAATGTCTATTTATTATCGAATATTTCCAAGTTGGCAAAAGTCAGTTGCTTAGCAAATGTGTTTTGTTTAAATTACTTCTATAAATGGTTCTTTCAGCAACGATTCCATCATCAGTTTCATCAGCTGAACAGTTAACCTGATGTCTGACAGACTCTGACCATGAGACCAGTTCTCTGCTTTGATGACACACTGCTAAATGACTATTGTTTTATGTACATAAAAATACCAACAACTTATCTGGAGCATTTACAGTAAAACTTCATTACTGCGGACCAAGATATAACAGACACTCGGTCTATATGGACTTTTTTCCTGCCCGCAGCCAAGTCCCTATTAATTCCCACGTAAGATAATACGGTTAGAACGGACTCTGACAGTACGGATTTTTGTTTACTACCGACCAGTTTTCCTGTCCCAGTCCTACCGAGAACGTCGTATACATTGGACTTGCTCATGCCACGGCTTTTGGCAAGATGAAATGCATTATGCAACTCGGGTCAGATGCGATCAGACTGTGTGCTAGCGGTGACACTGAGATGTGACTTCAGCTTCACAGGCAGGTGTCCCATTTACAGTCAGTGCCGTCTTTACCCCACCCACACCTGCCGCCGACATTCATCGTCTGTCCGTGCAGGTATAGCCTAGAAGCAGCTGCTGGGTGTTGAAGCTGACCGCATCATGGCTGTAAACTGAGTAACGACTGGCAGTTCAGCTACACTTACTAGTCTGTGTGTTAATGAGCTAAAAAAACAGGTAAGCTAAATGTTTTCATTATTACGCATAAAGTATGCTGGCGATGTCGAAATGTAACTCTTTACTGTAGCTGTGACAAAAACTAATCAACATTTTTGTATTTCTGTCCACTGCCGAACAAATTAACCACACAACACTTGCCACAGTAATGAATCCATCCAACTTGCAAACACGCTGACACTCAGTGCGGTCGGCTGATGTGACGAATTTCCGAGTCAGAAGAACGGCTTCACCGCGACGACAGAGAACCACTTCAGTGTCTCCTACATTAGCCGTTGTCAGTATAAAGTGCCTGGCTGAACGTCGCTGCAAGTGAACTAGCACAGCTGCGGCACCGTGGTAATGACCTTTCGACTTCAGCTTCCTGTTATCATAGTCAGATAGCACAACAGCACTATAGATATCATGTTCAGACAGCACAACAGCACCATAGATATCATGCGCACATAATCTATGGTAAATAAAATTTATGGCATTATTTATTGGACTGGTCACATTAGTTAGAACTTTTTTCTGTTGTTGTGTGATTCATCAGGAAATGCCAGATGCATACCAAGAGCAACTCCAGTGGATTAATACTATGCAATGATTCAAAAGCTGCAGACAGATGAATAATTTACTGACTATATTCCACGGAAATATATGTGCCTGAGATGCCTGAGACTTACTCATCGACAGCAGTAAAGACAGAGAAAAATATACAAGTTGATACAAGTGCAACTGCAATAGCCGATCAAACCTGTGCATTGACAGCATTGCATATTTCATATACTTTGCTGGGATCTGGTGGACAAATGCCGGGAGTGTGTGTGCTGGGATCTGGTGACGTGCTACTTCCGACCGAAGCACATCAGCGATGTTGTTGGCAACGAACAGTGGCACTTCGGTGTGTGTTCCACCATCAAACATTCCAAACAGTGACTCCCCAGAACTGGCAAACTGTAGTTGCTGCAGCATTGCTATGCACATCCTGCACAATGACATCTGACACTTATTAAACACACTGCTATATGCAAAATTTTTGCTTCTACAGATACACTAGCCTAATGTTATTGACAAAATTTTAATAAAATCACAATATAATACATTCCGAACCACTGTTTCTTTATTCAGATGTATGTTTCTCAAATTGATGGTTGACAGCACAAAGGTGTTATGTCCATTTTGTGACAAAATTGAGATTTTGATACCAGGTGATAGCCCGAGCATTTTCCCATCGCTGGACAAAGTTCAAAATTTTAATTTGTTATAGAAACGAGAAAAAATGACTTTACTGAAGCAGTCTGTCAAACTTCAGTGGATGCACAAAGGTGTTATGTCCATTCCATTCTTCCATAAAGGTTTCAAGTCCAACCATTGACTTAATTTCTAGGCCTACATTACTTCTTTCTGACATGTAACATAGAATATTTATTGTCAGTAATTCGACAGAAGTGCTTGTTTTGTTTACATCACTGCAAATTATCGTTATTTTGTCAATAGTAGTCACAGTACATGGTAGTGTCAAAAGCACATGTCGCATGTCCACATAACGGGAGTACCTTGGCAATTTACTCAACAACAGGTTTTGTGGACATAGTACCTTTGTGCTGCAAACGACTGAAATGTTCATCAGCTACTTCACTTCTTTCCTTTATCTTTGGCCTGTCTCTAGTTTTGTCTCTAGTTCACTTCATAATCCATATATTTTAATTTCACACAATTGTCCTGATTTCATATGAAAAGAACAATGATAAGACTATCTGACATCGTCAATCATTCCTCACTTGTTCTGTATCCCAGAGCATTCCGAGAATCCAACTTTCCACGGAGCAGTGCTGCCATCTAGTGACTGGTCATCAGACTCGTCAGGTCGAGTTTTCCCACCGAGTCCCGGCAGTGGCCGGTGTTGACATGTTACATCAACGAGACAGATTTTCTTTGCTGAGCTACAATGTGACAACAGACATTTAACCCTTTAATGGGTAATTATAGTGCCTCGATTAATATGAAGTTGATACACTGGCTGTTGATGGTTGGGCTATTACATTCGGTACTGCATGGAGGGGCCTGGGCGGGGCCATACTGCTGTATAATGTATTAATGGTCTGTCACTTTGTGGTTTTAATGTGCTCATTAAAGGGTTAAAACAGTCCGTGAAACAGAGATGGAATAATGATAATAATACTGATATGAACGATAATGACGCGGCATCAAAGTTTTGAACACTTGTCCTTTGAGATACAGTAAATGTAAATTATACAACGACTAACAAAACGATACGATCGTAGGCAGCACCTGGCAGCTTTGTATTCTTGTTCGTTTATCTTCATCTGTGAATTCATCGTCATGTCAAACATTTTAATGGGCGACAAGAGCAGATTCTTTACTGAAATGTTTAACAGTTTATTATGACCAATGTCCAACACCTATATAACAAACACAACCACAAATACTCACAGAGATATATGTTTTAAATATACATATATCTAATAGATTCCATTACACTACGACTTTACTAGCAAAAAAACAATGACATCACAAAAATATTAGCAAAAGCATAGACAAATAAAGAAATTACATTACAATCCTAAATAAAGAGAGTAATAAGCTAATTCTTTGTACACAATGGACACATTTAAACTGATGTGAATCAATACAAATTTATAAACACGATATATAAACAATTTTCCAAGATAAAAGTACCAAAAAATGCAAGATATGACGTTATTATTCTGAAACGCATAATCACTGCTTACACGCAAAGATACAGCATCGTGAAAATTCGGCAGGCTGTGAAGAGAATTTGAATGAGCCCGCAGAACGACAAGTTTTGTTAAAACGCCAAGTGACGGAGGCAAAGTGGTCAGTTGGTTCCCAGACACGTTCAGTTCCTCCAGTTCACTCAACTTTTTCACTTCACTGTTACAAATGCACACAAACACAACCGTTTTCACAGCCATTTCCAAGGATTACCCGAGTCAGCTGATGCAACCCGAAGGTCTTCAAGGAAATCTTTGGAGATCATTGTTATAGACAAATTTATATAAGAAGACCTTAACTGAATTCCCACTGGAAGAATAGAAGAGACTATGTGGTCATCCTCGAATTACTTGGACAAAGGCAGTCCTAGATGACCATAAGTCCCACAAGCTCACACTGACCAAGGCAGTCAACATGGCTCAGAACTGGCCACTCTGGAGGCTGCTGGTGCTACAGACTCCTGTGGTGCAAGCTAAAAACGATGATGATGATGATGATGATTCAGACATCATCCAAGATGTTGAAGTGCAGCAATGATTTTACAGGCTGAATGCACTTCCTGACAGTATGGCAATAGTGTCAAGACTGAAGCCAGTCTCTGTTACACACAAACAGGATTAAAAAATAAGCAAGCATAAAAGCTCATCCACTTTATTGTGCTTTTGTGTCGACAAGGGTTAAACCCCATTAAACTAGCATATGACCCAGGTCAGTCGGATGGCTGGGTCATATAACAGCCAGCACACATGCCAGCAATACTAATAACAGTTACCAATCACCGTATTGTTATAATGACGGTCCATTGCTCTGCGGTTTTCATGTGGCAATTAAAGGGCTAACAGCCACAAAACTGCAGTTATAATAATAATAGTACCATTCAACACTTCAACAGTATTCTGTTGTTCGAGTCTTTTCCCCATGACGACCACGATCAATAGTCATTCCATGCTATTTTTTAACTTTTGATTTTAGCCCCTGGGATTTTTACTCCCTAGGGCAAAAAAAATAATAATAATAATAACAGATTTGTATAGCGCCTTTAGGTCCAAAGATACAGAGGTACACATAGTAGTGAATGCAACAAAGCAGACTTCAAAAAGAATAAATTTTCTATGTACGGTACTCTGAATATACAACTCATGATTCAAACAAGTCAGTCGACACCGTCACTTGCCTGTCATAAAGTTCAGTCAGTTCATTGTAGGCTAAATGAAGAATTCTCAGCCGACTATATCCAGCAACGATATCTAATACATCATTCCCAAGTTCGTTTCCTGAGAGATACAGTTCTTTGACATTGTTCAAGTCGGCATTGTTGTTGAGTAATGGAAGACTTGTCAGATGGTTTTTAGTACCATTCAGAACATGCAATCTGCAGCATCCACAAACAGAACCTACCACGTAGTAACTCAAAGAATGGCCACTAATGCATAAACATCATCACTTTAGCCTCATCTTTGCACTCTCTCTCATATTACGGCACTGTCCATTACATATGTACCAAACAATCAAGTTCATATGTCAACTAATTTTTTCAATTTGGGTGACAAAATTCTGATTCAATTCAACTTGCACATCTGAATCGACTTTGCTATTAAATAACTATTACAAGGTGAATGTAAATGAACAATATATCAATCGGTGATGACTCCTGTAATAACAGACTGACAGTAGGACAGTTAATAGGAAATGCCAGAAAACTGGTAGAACAATATATAGTTAAACTCGTACAGTGTTTCATGGCAACATCCACACTTTTATGTGTGGGCAGCAGGAAATGCATCTGCCTGCTGACTTTTTCAAAATAATAAACACTGTGTTGTGTATGTACAATCTACTTTTATCAGTCACAAAGACAAGATGCACTCGGACTCAGCATACCTCTGCCAATGATAACCATTTAACTGAAATCTCAATCAAAAGTGATCCAGTATTTGAATCCGGATTTCTGGATTGATCCAAATCCCAATTCTGGCATCAGCCTGATCACTCTCAAAATAGTGGATTCTGACCCCTGTCGGCATCACTTATTTTGCCGAGTTTCATGAAAAGTGGCTGGTGCCTGTATGAGAAATGCTAATAAATATCACAAAGTACCCTACTCTGCAATGGTGAGGAACTGGAAAGGAGATCTGGAATCTGTATCTGGGATCAGATCACTACCAAAAGTTAAGCAATTCTTTCCATTAGTATGCCCTACCATAACACCAAGTTTAAATCAAAATGGCTGATGACTTTTGCAGTAATCCCGTTAACAGACGCACAAACAGACAAACACGACTGATTACATAACCCCCTCCAACTGTTGGAAGATCGATGCACTCGACCAGTGGTGTCTGCGTATGCTGCATGGCATCAAATGGTACCAATTTGTACGGAATGATGATGTACGGAGGCTAACGAAGCAACCCAAACTCACTGCTATAATCCAGTCGTGCCGGCTTACCCTATTTGGGCATTTTGGGCATATTATGCGCATGGACGACAACGCAGATGCCAAGAGGATCCTGTTAGCCTCCCCTCCGGCAGACTGGAGAAGACAACTAGGTCATCCCCGCATCATGTGGCTCAGCACCGTCCAACAGGATCTGAAACAACACCACCTTACGCTCCCTGAAGCAGCAGATTTGGCTCAGAACCGCCATCTCTGGAGGATGATGTCGACGTATGGTGCTACGCAATCGTAAGAGTTGCATGCCAGAAACGACGACGACGGTTGGTAGAGATAATTACAAATGTATGATGCACTGGCAAGTACAGACCTGTAGGCTTTCTGCAGCAGATCAACAGGAAGCTGAACAATCTCGTTGTGCTGGAAATGCAACTCTTCCAGGAACAGAAGATCATACTCCGCTGGTAGAGAACTCAGCTGATTGTGACCAACTTTTACGCTGCACAGCTTCTTTGAATCGGCAAACAATCTTAGCACACGAGAGCAAATACAAAAATGTTATATGGCATTAACCATATGAGCAACAAACAATCAATATTACTACCATCAACACTTTCAGTTTTTGTTTAACTGATCAAATTTCTGTACTGTGGAATAGTCTACTTGGTTCTCTGAAATCACTACAGTCCACATCACAGTCTAAGGCAAGACTTAATTATTTAATGACTAGACAATATGCATCATAATAAGTTGGAGCATTACCACATCATGTATGACTGTGAAGTCTAAATAGTTGATAGAGATAAAGAATGATTAGAACCATGTTGTGTTTAACAGCCACATATCTGGCTGTTTAACACGTTATATATACAACTGTGATATATTTATATATCACAGTTATCTGTCGTTGTTTGGCACACATGCTTAGTTTTACAGCACACTCTGCCTGCTATATCAGCATGCTATATACAGGGTGACCACTCTCCAGACAATGTGAAATTCCCTGACGGTTCGCGGCACTCCTCCACGGCACTCGGGGTGTTAAGTATTAGTCAGATCATGCATGTACTAGTGTTATTGTCAGTGGTGGAGGTAGAAATGCAATAGTGCATGATCGAAAACCATATATTTAATATTTAACACAGAATGAAATAAATAAATACTAAATACTAAATACCCATATAAACACAAATATGCAGCTTACAATAAACAGTTTTAGTTAACTTTTCCCTGACAAGATTTTTTCCCTAACATTTCCCTGATTTTTAGTAAAATCCCTGACATTTCCCTGACAGCTGTCAAATTCCCTGACATTTCCAGGTTTTCCAGACAAGTGGTCACCATGTATATAATCACGATGATGATATCAATATTAGTATTGTATTATTGTATATAACAGTGGGTGGCCAGCTATGATGTGCCCTTTCTGGCAGCACTGCTTTATATATTTTTGTAACATGATGTTCACTATTTTGTTCACTATGGACAAATAAGCACAAACTCTATCTCTCTCCCTCTGTAGTCACCACAGGTTACGACAGTTTACAATCTGGCAAATGCTGCAGCCAAAACTGTACTCACGTCATCAGTGACAATTAATCAGCTTGCATCCACTCTAAATATCATTAACATATATGATTGAAAATAAATATAATTAGAACAAAGCTATCAAACTTCAAAACTTCTCAGTGGCTTTATACAGTGTTGGCAAAAAAAGTCAATATTGGAGTAAGTCTGAAAAATTACAGTATACAGGACGTATTGACGTACATTTAATATATTAAAAAGTAGTAATAATTAGAAGCAAAATAAATCAACCTCGACGGTAGCTGTAGAAGGTCATTGTATGAAGCATTCAAGCTTTGCAGGAAGAAGCAATCGCTCAACCAATCTGGCAGTAATTCGAGGTTATTCCTACAGCAACCACACTCAGCTGTACTCCAGCTTCAAACGACATTCATCTAGTTCCAATGATACATAATAATGTGTAACGATTTCAACTCGAGTACTGCCACTGTGACATTCTTGCAATAACATTACCAGAAGCTCTATGTCAGGCCGTGATAGTTTCTGTAAAACGTGTTGATGAGTGACTTTTGGTAGCATTTAACATGCTACTTCACTAATTTTACCATATTAATTTTCACTAGCAATACAAAATAATTAGTCCAAACCACAAAACAAAATACCAATGCATGTTCTATGCCTGTTATTAACTCGATTAAACCATGTATAAATATGCAAAAAAATACAGTGTTGGCAAAAAAAGTCAATATTGGAGTAAGTTTGAACAAATTACAGTATACAGGTTATATTGATGTACATTTAATAACTAAAAAGTAGTAATAATTAGAAGCAAAATATAAATTAAACCATGAATAAATATGCAAAAAATAAACAACAACTATCAAGTAATGAATCACAACAGTTTAAATGAAAAGATGACCTTTAACATCACACATTTTTCTGTTCAGAAACTCAGACATGAAGATTAAAGTTAACCAAGGTTTTACTAAAGGTTAGTACCAGGTATTATGCAACTGGCAATAGCTGTCATTTTAGTTCACACTCAGTTGAATTGGAAGATAAGCTGTTGTTTATCTTTAACCACTACTGGTGCAAATGAACAACTCAGCTGTCACAGAAAGGCTGCACAATGCACAATATCGTTGAAAATTTTGCTAAGTCACCCAAGGTCACTCAAGGTCATTCAAAATTACACCGCTGAGTAAAGCGCAAGTTCCTACTAGTACTCTATTTGTAAGTAGTCTTGAACTACGTCGCCTATGCCTTGATTTGATATGGTGTTACAAAATTTTGTCTGGTCTCATCAGTATAGACTCTCTGACTCTGCATATTTATTCAGAGGCAGGCTACTGCCACCAGAGAACACCCCTATAAGCTGTTTAAACCGCAGTGCACTATCAATGCTAGATCATCCTTCTTCACACAGCGTATCATTAATGTCTGGAATGATCTACCTGTTAATACTACTAACTTCTCGTTAAACTGTTTCAGAAATTCACTTAATAAGGTTGATTTGTCAAGCTACCTAGTTCTTGGCTAACACTCCCATTGTTGTTTTTATTACTGTTATATTTTCTTCCACTGTATCTAGTTGTAGTATATTATGCAAATTTTGCATTTTTTTCTTTTTTCTAATCAAGGGGAGCAGTACTGTAAGTGTGGTTTTCCACCTTGCTGTCCTGTTCAGGTTTTATTATTTGCTCTTTGTTGAGCCTTATTTATGTTGTTTTCTGAACAAATAAAGATGAAGATGATGATGATGATGTATGTCTATATATTGTATCACTTCTGAGATATTAAACACTGAATAATGATCTGCATTGAAATATTCGTCAGAGGTCATTCAAAGTCATAGAAAATGGTACCATTTAATAAACTACATATGAATTCACATTGGCATTCCACAGTGACTATGGTCCTATCTTGCACTGTTTCCGAGATAAAGTGAGATATCGGTTAAAAATCACGATTTTTCATGCTCCACCTGCATTCGAGGCTTGCATTAAGGAGCTCCACACTGGAATACTGTGATATTGTTTCTTACAGAGAAACAAGAATGGTAAGTCTATCAGAAAGTTGAAAAAGTCTGAGGATATGTTAAGCCATTTTGATACAATACATAAACATGACAGACAGACAGACAGACAGACAGACACTGCTTGACGGCACAAGCCGTGCTGTGCATAGCATCGCACGGCAAAAATTCAAGAGACACAAAATATTCTTACTGTGAAACATCAAAATCAAGAAGTGATTCTGGCTTCGGATCAATATCAATGTGCTGCAGACCTAGATTATAACACAATTTCAGACACACTTTAAACATCACAAATACGCAAAGATCCTCGACCAAACTGTCTAAATAAAATAAAACATGTGGCCCTCCCGACACAGTTGTGTTGGCACGTAAATGGTAAACCACTATGCAAGTGCCAACTGCACCTCTCGAACGCTGTCACCTGGCTATCTCACAATGAATGCATTTTCGCTACTGCACTGTAGTAGATGGTGAACTGGCAGAAGACAAAGGTACAAGCTTTGGGCTGCAGGGAGGATATGTCACTAACCATTAAGGTTCAGGGCCAGGACGTCATGGTAGTCGAGGAGTTTGTCTACCTTGGCTCTCTTATCCACTCATCAACCGGAAGCACTTGCGACATCAGCCACCGAAGTGCCATCACTCGTGCTGCCATGCAAAGCTTAGAAAATCAGATTTGGAAGTCACAGCTCGCCATCTCAACGAAGTTGAAGCTGTACAACATGTGTATCTTACCAATATTCCTGTGTGATTCAGACTGCTGGGCAATATCTAAGACGGACGCACGCAAGATCGATGCACTCGACCAGTGGTGTCTGCGTATGCTGCTTGGCATCAAATGGTACCAATTTGTACGGAATGATGATGTACGGAGGCTAACGAAGCAACCCAAACTCACTGCTATAATCC
>Ga0209149_1000678_pt1 | contig 14942 bp, 8 predicted proteins | sample WorMetTyACAVOLI2_FD_187423 | JGI IMG/M metagenome (GOLD analysis project Ga0209149, IMG submission 187423) | Marine gutless worms symbiont microbial communities from Max Planck institute for Marine Microbiology, Germany - Olavius algarvensis... ... | reverse complement strand
ACTCAAGGTCATTGAAAGCGGTACTATTTGAAAGCTTGGGTAGGTTTCCTATTCGCCTTCCATAGTAACTATGGCCGTATCTGTAGCCATTTTGGAGATATTCAGCGTCAAAGAATGGCCTGACCTTGAAATCTGGGTTTGGGGTCCTTCAAGGTCATTAAAAATGGCGTGGTTCGATAGACCATGTATGACTTTCTATTAGTCCACCATTGTAACCATAGCTCTACCTTGTACCACTTGCTAGTTATTTGATGTTGAATAATACCGTGACCTTGAAATCTGGCTTAGAGGTCACTCAAGATCATTGAAACTGGTGCCATTCAAAACCTTGGGTGCGGTTTCCTATTCGCCTTCTATAGTAACTATGGCGATTTCTTGTATCGTTTGCGAGATATAGCGACTATTTAGCGCCCCGCAGGGGGTGACCCCGTCGGAATTTCATGTAGATGTTTGATGCTGATAAAACTAGAATGACTGAACTACCGTATGGTGAAAAAACTATGACGATATGTGGAGCCGTTTTCATCTGATACCGGAACGCCACGGACAGACGGACGGAGTTGCAATATCAATATCGCGCTTTAGTGTGCTGACATGCGATAAAAACTATGAAGCAATATGCTTTCTTGAAATGTTTCCTGATAGAGAATACACTTTTGGTGGGTTAAAAACATTTATCGGCTAAAATGACAGCAGTGACAACAATGACTCATGTTCGGTTTAAGTTGACCACACACTGCTCACACAACTGCAGAGATCAACAAAGTTAAAGATTTCCACTGAATTTTTTTATCAGTGTGTTTAGCCCATCAAGACTTGATCTGTCAAAAAATATTGCAAGCATTTTGTTCCATACTTTTTACTCACACACAACTGCTTAATGAGATGTTCATCTTCAACAGCAACAACCATTTTATGGCCCTTTTTCAGGGACCACCTGCGTGAGCCAGTACCAAAAAAGACTCGTCGATACTGGATTTTTTAACGGTTGGTTGCTGGAACTCTCTCACTGCAAGACTGATATCGGCTAACTGGCCACAAGACGAAAACGACAGAACCCAACATCCACCCCACATTTTACGCCGGATGGCCTTCCTGCCACAACCCACCATTATTGTGACCAGACCACAGTATGCTGGACTGCACATTCAGCCATTCTGGATTTCATGTAGCTATAGTGATCACCCTCTCAACCTGTGCTGATCCTGTCCTCAAGTCCACGGGCTGGCATGCCAGCAGACAATATTACAGAAACAGTGCCATAAAGTTGAGCAGATGAACAGTGCTCCCAAGATTTTATGGCGGACGCCTTTCATGACACAATGCTCCCAATTAACCCAGGCTTGGGACCAGCACCAGAGTACACTGCTTATATACCTGGTGGATTGATCACTCTTAAAATTTATAGTCCCACTTCCATCACCATGCAACCACAGACTGCCTTCATTTCATCACCATTTCCATTCTTACTCACAGCATTCACAGACTCCAACCTGCACTTAGAAGAACTGCTTTCTGGCAGGCAAGAAGAACAAGGTGTAAAGAAACATACCTGCTTATTGCTTGGCGGGCCAATGGCAGTCGACTAACGTCTTCATTGAGGGCGAAACGCTTCACGCCTATGCAGTAGTTCTCCAAGTACGTCGGCCAATGAATGTGTGACACGTCAAAGTCAAATACCTAGAATCAGTGTTTGTAATAAGCCAGTCAACTTGTGCACATGATTATCTACAGTAAGTCTTGTGCCATAAACGTGTTTAACATGTAGATGTAGCTAAGTACTGCTACCAACTGCTCCAGAGACTAATTACTCACTAATCACCAGGTGCAGTTAAAAAATGCAGAAAGATTGCTATCAAATATGTTGAAATTTGATGCATAATTCGATGTTACCATTAAGAAACGGCATACAGCAACGGCGATTGCTAGCACTGGCAAAAACTAACACCAACCGATATTCCTGACCATAACGGACCCACACACAGGAAATTTTCACAGCGATTATAGTTGCGGCATTAACTAGTTACACCTCTGAGCTGTCCAGAATGGTCCGGAGCAGTGGTAGCGGTGGTGTTGTTGGACAAGTCGGCAGTTAGTCTCCGGAGTGGTCTCGATGTGTCCAGACACATGATTCGTCTCCGAATCGGTCCGTCCAGAGCAGTCTCTGGATTGGTCGCGAGATGTCACTGGCACTGGACAGATATTAGTCTCTGGAGTGGTAATTAGCTACACCATGTAATTTATACATTAGAAACCAACATTGTCAATCAACAATGCAGTCATTTTACTTATCTCCTTCTCTGTTTTCACTTTATAATAAAAACACAACACTCACATATGGAAACTGTAACTCAAGGAAGCACTAACCTATTTCCATACAAATCATTTAAAAAGATGCAAACAGTGTTCCTATTCATTACTCCAGTGATGCTGGCGGAGTTATGTCATCGATGCGTTCTGTCATTCATTTGTTCTGTCTGTTATTCTGTCTTTGAGCAGGATTACTCACAAACACGTTAATAAACGTCCATCAAACATGGTAGCCATGGGCAAGCGGTGACCCTCTAGAAGTGATCAATTTTTGGTTTATCCAGATCCGGATGTGGAAAAGGATCAGTTTTTCACTTTCCTTAACACACAGGGATACAGAATTTTTTGTGACGAAAGTCAATGTGAAGCAGTCTTATACGATATATGCTAACTCATCACAGGATGCAGCACCTTGGTGGAGTTTGTGCTTTTTGAGTGCTCTTGTTTCAAAAATGAAATTTCCTCGACTTATCTTAACTACGTTGAAAAATGTCCACAACCATCTCAGATGTCATACCGTAACTACGATTTAAATATTTCTGAGTCAACTCCTCCTCCCCTACATCACTTATTTCCACTGCCATTTTTTGTCATTTCTCTTTTTTTACAACAACTTCGATGATACATTCCTAACCACCAACAAAATTACTGAATTTCTGACATCTCAATTCCCTCAGTTTCCCCGACTTTCTACGTTAGTGCGAACCCCGGCAAATTTATTCCGTACTATTTCACCCAAGTGTCCACATAAAACTCACCAAATTCAACTCAGAGCTGAATAAATCATCGTACCTGACGGTCCTCGGAACACATACGACTCAACAAACTGACGACGTTGGTCATGTCAAATGACCACTGATTGGTTGTGAAATACTGCAGACTGCCAACTGAACGCCACAGTCGCACCTGCATCCGCCACAACCTGTCACACAGTCTGATGTCTTACAGCAATTGGACAGTAACGACAAAACAATTCGTCTATATCATTTTCGTGCCAGTTTTGTGGCACCATCTACTCACGTAAGTAAGTAAGAATATTTCTATTCGGCACAGTTAAAAACAGTTCACACTGCGCTGAGGCCTCACTGTCTGAATAAAAATGTCTCCAGTAACCGCCTGAATTGGCCGTATGACAGCCCACATAGTCTAAGGTTGGGCAGCAGACTGTTCCAGATCTGTGGTCCTGCGGCGGCAAAGGTCCTGTCTCCGAAACTGCTGTGCGTCCGACTGACGACGAGTGTTCGAGTGTCGGCAGAATGCAGTTGTCTGATATTGGCGTTGGTGACGACACTCCGACTACTTCATTCCCAGCAAGCAGATGCTCTGCTCTTCTGCAGGTTGCAACTCTTCAAAATCCATTTCTACTGTTCAGCTTTTTCCTTCCCATATACCTTGTTCTACTGTTAAAAACATAATCAGTTACCTGTACAGGAATTCTTAATAAATGTCAGCTGCATGTGACATAGATCAACTTGATGCACCTTCAGTTATTAAAACATAAAACTTGTTCAAACTGAGACCATGCTACAAATGGTGTTGTCTGCGTGCAAGTAAGCAGCTAATGGAAAAGAGCTAGCCTTCAACCTATTCATCTTGGCATTACGAGCACGACTTCTCTACCCAGTGTTCAGTTTACTCATGCAGTTATGCCACAAAACTGGATTTGCTATTAACTTGTGTATGGATGTACAAACTGCATTATTTACCATCAGTAGATTCAACTGTTTATGCATCTTATAATAATAATAATAATTAGGGCTGCAGATATTAACGATTAATTTTGTGATTAATCATTAAAGAATGTTAACGATAAAATTATTTTTTACGATCAATTGCGCATGTTCTGTTACTTACTTACTTCAAAGTTACTTGACGTAACCGGACGCCGTTTTCCGGCATAAAGTAAACCTGGGACCTAGTATTATCGTTCCGTCATCCGCAGAACAAATCAGTCACTTTTCCGTCGAAACGAGCGCCCGGTCAGTGTTCAGGTACAAAGTGACATCAGCAGATCTCTGGTACAGTGGATTGCAACAGCTGGTTGGCCCATATCTATTGTGGAAGATACAGGCTTACAACAAACACTGCATATTGAAATGTGTTTGTTTTTTTTAACTAAAATTAACTATTAATTAATCGTTATTTTGCAAAAAGTTACTTACTAAAAAATTTTTAATCTTTACCAGTACCAGTAATAATAATAAGCAGCTAGAGACTTAGGTAAAATAGGGGCACCTCCTTTTAAAATGATTGTCAAGTGGCATAAACAAAGTCAAGCACTTCATATCATAAATAACTTCGACGATCAAACTGTTGGTTGACAATGCGTGCAGTATGGCTAAAAGCCACAAACCAGCAAAGTCTGGAGTTTGGGGCAAGGTTAAGGGAATGAACCTTATTTGTGGGGATATACACCCACTTCTATACGGTGTCCACAAATCCAACGAAACAAAGTTCCAGCAGATTTCCGAGACAAATTTTAACAAAATTCCAGTAGCTGTTGCACGGTTTTAGCTTGCTATTCATTATATGACAGTAATATTGTTTATCCAGTAAATGTAGCTAGCATACGAGAAAAATTAATAAATTGGGTTAGCCAGTATCCCAATAACTGGACTGCAGCTTAACTTTATGTTCCAGGATTATTAAGTTGCATACACCCTGTTCTACAATACTATAACCCTGGTCGAGAGTAGCCCTGATTCCAAAACAAGTTTGAACTACTTTAGCCGTTTCGGCACAGTTCACCCGACAATCCAACAAATCCAAATTTTGAGACGTCTTCTGGCCTCCCAAAATTATTTAAGGTTGCTGCTCTTTTCAAATTAAGACACAGCTCAACAAGTCGTACAAAACGGCACCGGTATCACTCAAATATACTCAGTAGTTTTTGACCCTCATCTGACAAACGTAACTTTGCCATGCCAAGTGGCATGTCGATCTGTCCAGCTGTTTGCCCACAAATCATCAGTCTGACCAACAACCAACCAACCAACACTGATATATGGGAACTTTGGCATGCTCATAACCACAATAATAACAATAACAAATAACAACAAAAATACAAACATCTGTAACGTGCACGATATCAGCATCACGACTGGATAATGAGGCACTGAAACATCAACAATGGTACCAACACAATCATATGCTACATATGGGCTGTGAGTAGGGTTGCCACATGTCCAGTTTTTCACCGGACAGTCCAGTTTTTAAGTGGAATGTCCGGTTGACAATTTGATTAAAACCGGACAATCAAAAGTCTGTTTTTCCCCGACAAACCAGAGTTTCAACAGTTAACTCATAAAACAGTAAGATTTTGACCAATATGACATTTAACTAGTCCTGATGTTGCACATTGTACAGATAGAAATCGCCTTTATGCTGACAATATTGTTCAATCTGAACTACAAATGTACAGAACTGAAAAACGTCATCATGGCCAACAAAAATCTGATTAAGACTGTTCAGTCAGACTCAAAATACAAGCGCAAATATATGCCCCATTTACTTGTGACCAGTGAAGCACTTGTCATACTTTTATACCTTGACAGATTTAAATAAACCCTCTTTATGCAATACTGAATAAATACTTCATATCTCCAACAATTTTATTAAGGGTTTAAGTTTTCTGTCAACCACATGGGGCATAATACAAGAACTGACTCACGGTCGGAGTCCCAATGTCCTGTTCCACACAATATAATTTACCAGTACCTGCTTTGTTATGACAGGTGTTTTAAAGCCCTCAGTGGGCACAGAAATGGTCTTAGGTTAATAATGCTGCGTATTCCTCGAAAGTTAAAAATATTGCATCAGAATGGACCAGAACACTCCTTTTAGATCAGACGATTAAAAAAACTCTGGGCAGGGGGCTATCCAGACCCCAGCGAAGTGAGGAGGGGGATGCCCCTTCTCTGCACTTTCAGCACTTGTTGTCTGTTTTTTTCCTGTTCCTTACGTGGCCACCCTAGCTGTGAGACACAGAGGAAACAGAAATGTATATACACAAATAGCAGAAAGCAATCCAACACATGAAATCAAACTGAAATTCATTACACCAAAAAAAAGCTTTTTCTAATCTGCCACTCACTCAGTAACATAGTTCAAAATACAACAGTGAGTAAATCATACTAACATTGGTTTCTTGCCAACCACCGACAGGCAAAGATCCATCAGCCACGCGGGCAGGAAATGATCAAACCACCGATGCAGTTCATAGTATACTCTGCAAAGGGAATAACTGAAACAGTTATACTATCACTGTATTATTATTATAAAATCATACAGAACGTACACAATAAATGAAAAAATACATACTACATGTTTAAACCCGACACAAAAGAACTGATTTAGGTAGCGAAATGTCAAAGACTATAGGACCGTGCAAAATCAAAATGGCAGGATTCATGATTCTAATGAAGTCATTTTCAAGAACAGTGATTATCTACCATAGACCTGCAAAGCTTTGGTATTCGATTACAAAATAACTGAAAAGCAATAAGTGAATTGATTTGAAAACGACAACATGGTTTGAAAAAATTTTGCATCGGCATACAATACATACCCAAGTATACAGTAAATTGCAATGCCTGTAACATTCACTGGTGATGTAGGGTTGCCACATGTCATCTACATCAATGGTTGCATATTTACTGCTGAATCTCGGCTAATCTAGGTTTTCTATGTCAAATTTGGCAGTCTTCACTGCTGATGTGATGTCATCATCATCAGCAAATAATAATTCAAATAAATTTTTATTTTTTACTATGTAAATGACTGGATCTGCCGTTATGGTTTAATGTTTGATACAATTTAAACTTCTGACCAGACAAGATCCAAGACTTAAGTTGTGCCGAAACCTATCTCCTCCTACACTTGATCAGATAACGAAAACTGTTTGGATGAAACATTCATCATAAGTGGGTGCAAGAACGATCCTCACAGATTTTGCACACATGCTTTACGTGCAACTGCGAGCTACATGAAGGTGGTAAATAGACCCCACACGACAGTAAAAGTCGTGTAGACAGACATCAAACATTAACGGCTGCTAGCAGTTAATCAATTATCCCTAATCAGAAATTTCGAACGTGTCAATTAACTTACACGTGTGACTAAAATGTAAACACGATAATTACAACTAAATAAATTACCTTTATCTACTTTGTTTATACAAAACAATATACAACCCATGTACAATCACAACATATGCTGAATGGCTATTTCTTCCTTACAGAAATTAAGTAGAAACTGTAATGCTAACAAAAACAAAAGTGAGAATATTAATCACGCCTATACACCCCAAGTTGTCACAAATGCAGCAAATCATCTCAGTGGCAGACACGTAATTAACCTGCGTTGACAATCAATTCCGATGTTGATTTATATCAGCACCAAACAATAACATTGTTGATAGCGTTTTTATAGCCAAAATGCAAAATTGTGACAATTTAAACTCAGACTGAATGATTCTCATACGACTTTGTCTAAATAGCATCAGCATCATCAGAACATGGAGAGTATTTCAGCATTGACATTTAACCGAAAGAGAGACTACCTGTTTGTAGTAAATTTGGGCTCTGGCAAACGCATTGGTGACTCGAGAGGATTCTTTGTGAAGCATTCATGAGATGCTCGTTCTGAAACAGCATTGTATGCCACGACTATTATTACAAAAAATAAGAAAAAGAATCCACTAAGGTGACATCCAGTGAGAGTGACTGCAGCACACATTAAAACGTTGAAATTTAATGCACAAGTCGCCGTTACCATCAAGAAACTGGACGTGGGCACAGTAATGGCATACAGCAACAGCGATTGCTAGCACTAGCAAAAACTGATGCCAACCCGTACTCCTGACCATAACCGACACACACACAGGGAATTTTCACGGCGGTTACAGGCGGAGCATTAACTGTGAGCTGTCCAGAATGGTCTGGAGTATATTAGTGGCGGTGTGGTTGTTGGACAAGTTAATCTTTGGAGCGGTGTCGACGTGTCAGGAGACAAGGCGTTAGATTTAACACCAGCTTCCTCAGCAGTTTACTGCTAAATGCAACGGTTAAAGAATTATTAAAACTGTCAAAGTTATTGTAAAAATGAAAGTGGCACATTTTTATGACCTGAAGCACAGTTGATTCAAGAATGATAAATGGTATATGTAATACGATATACACACAAACTGACCAACTTGACCCCATGTAAGCCGGTTGATTTGTCCTGTAGTACAATTGAACACTTGAATAGTTGATGGCCTGATATACGTAGAAAAACACAACAGCAACTGACTAAAGGACTGACTACACATGTATGCATACGAACATAAGTCACAGTAACACAAATTTTAGCATATAGTGTAGCACAAATAATGGATATCCATACAATATGCAACGTGCTAAACTGTCCATAGTGTTTAGGGTAGCGACTTCTAAGCATCAAAATACTCTTCACGTGCAAAAATTTAGTATCATTTATTGCAATATAATCACCTTAGGAATGTTAAGACTATCGACGCCTCCGACCCAGTATTACTGCTCAATGTGTGCACATTGTAAATGCTTGTATAAGAATAATAATAAAAAAACTAGCGAACAAAAGACCACACGCAGACAATAATATGATGTGTGTGTAGAGTCATTCACTACGTGGCATTGATTCAAATTTTCTGTTGTATGCTGCTCCCTCGTCCCTGATATAATTTCATCCTAAATGTAATGAATTCATCTCTTGGTACTAGCAGTGATTACCTTATGCAAATTTCATTGAAATCTGTTCAGTATTCATGCAAAGCGAAAGAAATGCTGATGTATCACGGGACATTGAGACAATGAATGCAGTGAAAACAAGAGACTCCACCACACAGCTTGCAACAATAAAGAAGGGCACACACACATTAGTGTGCATTGCACAGGTGATAGCTGGCAACGTTTTCAGCAGATACTGACCGTTCCATTGCAGTACTCCATGCAACCGCAATGATCAAATTCACCGCCATGTCGACCGGAATAATATCAGCACCAGCTGTGCCATCTCCCATCATTACTCGCAGCAGCCCTTTGCCAATCTACAACGCAGCTTCTCGACTGACTCGCGTCATAACCCACAAACAACCAGGGGCCAAATTACAAAAAAATCTTACGATTTGTCATAAGATTATCATAACTTCGATCATAAGTCTGTCGTCAGTTCTCAACTTGCGAAGTCATAAAATTATCTTATGATTATCATAAGTTCGTAAAATGCGTGCACTGAAAGAGCTCGTCTTCCGTCATATCGTCCATTCGCAGAAAACTATTACTTACTTATTGCTGCCGGCGAAACAACGCGTAAAAATGCGCCATTGCTGTTCTATGCAAGTTTAATGAAGTCAATTTTACAACTTATGACAACAAAATAGTGATCTTAAGTTTATCATAAGTTTGTCATAAGATTCTTTTGTAATTACGAACGATTGTAACTTTGTCATAAGTTTGACTTAAGATATATACGTAAGTCATAAGACAGTCATAAGATTTATTTTGTAATTTGGCCCCAGAATTAGCTAGACCGTCACAAAAAGTGATCACAGCTAAGACTAGCAACATATTAGTGTGAGTGCAGCTACATAGCTAACTAAATATTACAACAACAACCGTTTAATGGCTTTCATCAGGGACAATCTGGGTCAGGTGGCACCAGAACTCTCAGTAATATTAACTCAATATACCACCCTCACTGTCCTCAAATTCCTCACAACTTTCCCTCCCAGGCCTTAAAGTCTGCCTCTGAGGTCTAAGACTAAGCAGAACCCAGGAGAAACAGCTCAAAGAAACATGAAGAACCCAAGGACAAAAGAACCCACACTTTCTGTATACATGCCTAACTCAGGTAACGTATATGACGAGGCCTGTGGTTAATAGCTGGACTAGACCCCTCTCGCTCATGCTCATACCTGTCAATGCATGACCACTAGCAGGCTTGCAGCAGCCACACATACATGAGCAAGACTAAGCTCAGCTACGCACCCCAAGGTATTATTTACACCGGATGCCCTTCCTGCCGAAACCATCCCCATTTCTAGGCTTGCGGATCAACTCAAAATATGCTGGTCTGCATACTCTGAGACTAGGCCAAATAAATACTGCAACAATCTCTGGCATATTATACACCATAAATGCTACAATGTACAGCAGAAACATAGGCAGTCAATTTGTACGTAGTATTAGTACACATGACTTTTTTATGTCTCTGTCGGCCACAGTGACCAATGAAGGCAACATGTTCTCGGGTTTTCAGATCGTCGTATCTTCCATGTGTCGGTGTCATGCATCCATTTGGTATTTTGATAATCCGATTTCAAAATCAAAATTGGATATGCACTGTGTCTCAAAAAAATGTTCCAAGTTTGACTGGCTATAACTTTAATAGACATCCACCAATTTTTATAATTTTTGGTTCATGCAAAAATTGGCACAGGTATAACTTTCTCAACTACCTCGCTATTCCTTACTTTATTTTGCTCTGAAGCAGCAGTGATAAGTAATGGAAATGACGCATGACATGTAACATTTCCTAAGTTTTACTTGATATAACTTAAATCAAAGTAGAATGATTTTGATAATTTTTGGTACAACCAGAGGTGCGATATCCAGCTATTGAATGCATCTAAAGTTTTCAACTTACCTATATTCTTGTGTGCTTACACTACCTTGCAAACTACCACACGCTAAACACATTAAATGCAATGCGTTTTCTTCAGCAGACTGTGTGTGGCTCTGAAAAGAGCCAGTTTTTGTGGTCGGGTGGCTTTGGAAAGAACCAGTTGTTTACAGCAGATGTTCAAAATGATGTCCATTCGCCTTCACGCATGCATGCAGTCGTGTCCAGTGATCAATGACCTTGTTGATGACGCTCTGCAGAATGCTTCCCCACGTATCAATGACTTGCTGCTTCAAGTCGCTGATGTCGTAATTTCAGTTCAGAGCAAAATAAAGTAAGTGCAAGTGAGGTGGTTGAGAAAGTTATACCTGCAGACAATTTTTGAATGTCTGCTGATGACACGTGCAAAAAATTATAAAAATTGGTGGATGTGTGTTAGAGCTATAGCCAGTCAAACTTTGGACACTTTTTTTGAGACACACTGTATTTACAATCATGTAAAGCACAAAAATGATCAAGTACAGAAAGCAGTAAGCTGTACATAAAACTATCAAGAGCTAATGTCATACACAAGAAAACTACATTATAGACTGAACACTTACAGCAGCAAGAAGTCCACTTGGACCATTGAAGTTATCCACCCAACCCTGTCAGCAGTTCAGATACAAACAGAACAGCACCATTATCCACAGCGAAATGCTGCAGTACCATGTTACAAATGGATGCCAGTGACACAGCATATCAATTACAATCCACACAAATACATAACAGACTGGAGAACTGTATGCTTTGTATTACCAAAGATGGCAATTAAACTGCAGAAGCATATATGCACTGATACCCGGTTGAAAGGTAAGTGTATTTATATAGCACATTTTATGTAGGACCTCACTCTCAAGGTGCTCAGGCATGGATCACACAGTGTTACCTGTAATTACAACAATGCCTGCCTTTACCTCGTATGCATTCACCAGATGGCGCCTCCCCACACTGAGGCTGTAGACATCTAATTGCAGCCTACTTCTCATTTATCTACCCCAAAAGGATGAAAAGCTGTGATGGCCTGGTTGGCTGTTAGCTGATCTACAGCCGACGGTTTACCCACATAATGGGTCACCCATCAGCTGCAGGTTGAGCGCAGGACAGGGAAAGTTTGCTGGTCAAAGACCAATGTTCTACCACTGTACCATGCAACCACATATATTACACACATATTACAATCAAACTACAGCAAGTACAAACAATACAATGTTTTTTTCTTTCTTTCTTGCTTTCTACATTGGCGCCATTACAGCGGGTACTGCACGCTGCCGCTCGAGTTGTCATGGACCTCCGACCACGCGACCATGTGTCTTCCGCCCTGCGAGAATTGCACTGGTTGCCAATCAAGCAGAGGATCGAGTTCAAGCTGTGCCTGCTCGTCCACAAGTCACTCATTGGTCATTCACCAGCATACATAGTGAGTGTGTAGTTTCTTAACGGCACATCAGCACAAGAAGGCTATTTAGTGCCATGACCAGCATACATAAGTGACCTGCTAACGTCTGCTGCCGACGTACCTGGACGACCCGCCATCCGAACGGCGAGCCGTGGCGATTTCATCGTGCCACGGACAAATCAGAAGTTCGGAGACAGAGCATTCTGTGTCGCCGCTCCACGAATGTGGAATAGACTGCCAGCCGACCTCAGACAGTTGCATTCGACGCAGACATTCAGGCGCCATCTTAAGACATTTTTATTCGCTGCTTCTTACTGAGCTTCCGATAAACAGACATTCATGGACTATGTAATGCGCCGTCGGTCTACTGTAGGCGGCGCATTAGAAATGTTCTCGTTACCGTTACCGTTGGGGTGGCACACGCTCGCTTCGCATGCCAGCACTGAGGCCTGCCTCACAGGCTGGCCCAATACGCAACCCCAGGGAAGGGATTAGTGTAGTGTTGCGCGACACCATCAGGCTAACCACTGTTTCTCTGGCGACTGCATGATGGATGGCCATAGCTCATGCGCACCTTGCACTGTGGGCCCGGGGTCCAGTTCAGCGGGGCATGTGAACAGAGCCATTGATGACCGGCCAGGCATACAGCAGGAAGCCATCTGTTATCAGTGGTTCAAGCAATGACTAATACTGAGCGTCTCTAAACCCAGTATTAGCCAACGGTCACAGATTAAAGAAGACTCGAACCCTCTGTGCCTGCCCGAGAATTTAATCACAAAGCATACGTCGCTATAACCTGACACAATGATTGGGCTAGCTTGGGCCTCGAACCCAGACTCGGCGATCGCCGCAGCCAGGCAGCGCATACTGCGACGCTACCAATGCGCCACCGAGGCAGGATAACAATACAATGCATTACTGCGACTAAATTTAACTCTTGCAAACTAGCCATTGACACAAATCAACCTAAGGTGGCAAGGACGAAATGAACAAAAATCAACATCTAGGCATACAGGACTACAGCTGTTGCTTCATGTTAACTGAAATCAAAACTAAAAGGGCACTCGGTGGAGTGCATGTACCTACGACAAAGTTGTTCTCACGGCTTGCAGTGAATAAAACCATTTTAAAACCACACGTTGCTGCAGCGACGGGCACCCAATACCTGTATGTGGGATTTTCCCCGATGTAATAAAATATCTTTTTGCAGCGCACACGATATCGGAGAAAGCAATCCGATTCCGGCATCTGAACTATAATCCGGATCGGGCTCAAAACTTAATCAGTTCGTCCATGTCCCGACATCTGTCGACACTCGACATGCAACATTTCATCCAAATCCATGCACGCATTTTTTGAGTAATCGTGCTAACAGACAGACAGACAGACAAACGAATGCGGGCAAATACATTTACCTCCTCCTTTGTCGGAGGTAATAAGACATTTGCTACATGTTCATCAACAAGAACTTAGCTATCACAAACAGATCGTGCGTCAACAGCACACACCACACGTCCAGGGCATGAATAGTAACCCTGTGACCTTAAAATCTAGGTTAAGGGTCACTCAAAGTCATTGGAAATGGAACCACTGGATAGATCATACACGACTTACTATTAGTCAAGTTATTTTACGTGGAATATTATCGTGACCTTGACATGTGCATTAGAAGTCACTCAAAGTCACTGAAACTAGTACCATTTGAAAGCTTGGGTGTGGTTTCCCATTCGCCTTCCGTTGTAATCATGGCGGTATCTTGTATCGTATGCAAGATATAGTGACTTATTCTTGAAAACTGAAATTTATACCCTACCTGTATTTAGTGCCCCCACAGGGGGTGACCGCATTGGAATTTTGCGAAGGTGTTTGATGCTGATAAAACTAGAATGACTGGGCTACTGTGTGGTGAAGAAACTATGACAATATGTTAAGCCATTAGTATAGAATACCGGAACGTAACGGACAGACAGATGGATGGAATTGCTGTAACAATATCGCGCGTCAGCACAATGACGAGCAACAAAAAGTAACAGCCTAAAGTGTTGACGAAACAACACGACAGAATACTTCAAAAGTACAATTCCTCCTGTAACATGTGTTAGTACAAAATGTACAGAAACGTAATCAGTTGATTGGAAAACTCACTGATGTCTTACAATTCCAATTACAGCATAAAATAACAAATTTTTGTGCTTCATCTTATCTCCTCCAGGGAGAGTGCCATCAGCCAGGCTCATAGTCTTTACAGTTCTTTATGCCTGTGGACAGGGAAGTCTGCCTACTGCCTAGTAGATGTTGTGCTACCATCTTAATTGCTACATTCTGTGGTCATCAGCTTTGGCACTTTGCTATTCAGCAGCAGAGTACTGCGCCCGAGTCTGGTCACACTCTGCTCACACAAGTCAGGTCGATGTGCAGTTGAACTCTACCACGCGTCTCATCACTGGTACCCTCCGTTCTACACCTCTCCCATGGCTTCCAGTGCTCTCCAACATTGAACCGCCAGCCCTACGAAGGAAGGCTGCCACTCACAAGCTGGTGGAGAAAATCGTCA
>Ga0209149_1000677_pt1 | contig 14944 bp, 9 predicted proteins | sample WorMetTyACAVOLI2_FD_187423 | JGI IMG/M metagenome (GOLD analysis project Ga0209149, IMG submission 187423) | Marine gutless worms symbiont microbial communities from Max Planck institute for Marine Microbiology, Germany - Olavius algarvensis... ... | reverse complement strand
AAACTAAATAAGTAAGTAATACAATATTGATAGTTCAATTACACCAGTAATAAACACAAACAGTACCGGTACATTCAGTTAGGTTCAGTTCAGTTCAGTAGCCTTTATTGCAATATGTAAATCGCAAGTTGTTGCAAATACAATAATGAAATAATGCATATAAGAAATACGAGCAATGATAAAAATCATAATGATAAAAAACTGCTTTTTCAACTACTTTTCAACTATTGTACCAATTATTTGTGTCAATGAAAATCTCACAATATAGAAAAATAGAAACTGAACACTGACAGTAGTCACAATAACACATCATAAAACATATCTGTGCGAAACGGTCGACTTGAGTTTGTAGCGCAAAATACAAGTTTCTCAAACATGTCGTTGGACACCTTACCGTACACTGCAGAGGTAACAAAATTTTGTCCGCCACAGCTAAACGGCCGTGCTACAGCTGCACCACTGGGTTAAGGCAGCACTGTATTTTAGAAATGCCTTTAACAAGTTCAGATACTGCAGCAGTGATGATGTGCTAGTTAGGTGGAGACTGCAACTACTTTAAAAGAGTTTAACTACGTGGTAGTTAACTATTTCAAAAAGTAGTTTAACTACCATTCGATTATAAACTACTTTTGGGTAGTTAACCTTTTTAAATTAACTACTTAAAAGTAGTTTAACTACATAGTTAACTACAACGTAGTTAACCAGGCTACTGCTCAACACGTGTTGCACGCGCCTTCGTATGGTATGCATTGCTTGCTAAGCAGCGAGCTGTATCATCATGGCCAAGCTATAGAGCTTACGATTCCTCAGAAAATGTGAATATGGGGTGAGTCTTCATCCATGTAGGCCTACGTCAAGCAAGCACCACCAGGTGACTTTCAGTCTGGCGTCAGCGTACAAGGTTAGCTACACAAGGGACATCCGCAATTATTCGAAAAGCGATTACAATCGCCTTGGTATTGAACTTAGGACGGATTAGGTATAGGTATAGTAGAGTTTAACGTCCCACTCGACACATTATAGATCATTTCGGAGACGGTTTTACAGGTCACATGACTCAACCAACAATGTCCTAGCACTGAAGGACGATAGTTAGTCAACCACGTCAAGGGCGAATCCCACCAGGACAAGCAAACAGGAAGTAACTTGCAAGTACACTGTGAGTCAAAATAAAGCATGCCACGTACTCTAGTCTTAGTCAAATGTTAACTGATTTTCACAATTCTTTCACCGTTAGACTCGTTGGACAGCAAGACCTTTGTTATACTTCCCATCGCGTGTCACTGCATTACTTCATGAAATATAAAAGATCAAAAATAACAAAACTCTGACTATATAACGCAATAACTCAGGTCTACTTCTAATGTTCACAAAATGAAGAAAACTAAAAGTTAGAATATGTGAGCTCTTGAGTCATACTACATGCTAAAAATGTCGTATTTTGGCTCGAATATACGCGCGGAGACGTTTCGTGCCGCTCATTACTTGCGTCATCGATCACGCTTCGCTCCAAGCCACGCCATATATCGAGCATACGCTGCTTCAACGTCATGCATTTCTCCACAAGTTTTGTACTCAGTCCGATTCCGATCTGTTGAGGGCCACGGGTCTGGTCTGGTGAAATGAACGCGGGTGTCTCCCGTTTCATAAGTCTGATTGGTTTTGTAACAACTGTGATCGAACAACGATAAAATTGTAACATTAAAATTCCGAAAGTAATAGAATAACACATTTAAGGTGTGGTTGAAAATATGCTAAGGTTTTTTGTTGAAAATTTAACTATCTTTTCTTTTTTCTTTCTTCTATGGGGTGGCACGATCATGCTCCCTTCGCATGCCAGTGCTGAGGCCTGCCTCACAGGCTGGCCCATTCCGCAACCCCAGGGATGGGACTAGTGTAGTGTTGCGCGACACCATCAGGCTAGCCTATTAGTGTGTGTAGTGCAGTTGTTGCGCGACCTCCCTTCGTGTATAAGGTTTAAGGGAGGGAACGGGAGAGGGAAGTGGAGAGACCTTGTGCCATGACATATTTACCTTGCTCGGCCTATAACCACTCTTTCTCTGGCGGCTAATACCTATTGCATGATGCACGGCCTTAGCTACCTGCGCACCTTACGCCGTGGGCCCCAGGGTCTAATTTAGCGGCGCGTGTGAACTGAGCCATTAATGACCAACCACAGCATACAGCAGGACGCCATCTGTTATCAGTGGTTCAAGCAGCGACTAATACTGAGCGTCTCTAAACTCGGCATTAGCCAAAGGTCACAGATTTAAGAGGACACCGTCGAACCCTTTGTGCTTCCCGAGATATTAATCTCTGGATATGCACTTAGTTGACCTGCATGTACCGACAAGCCGCCGGAGCCTGGAGTTGAACCCAGACTTCCGGAGCCTGGCGGCCACACAGGCCAAGCGCACTACAGCGAGTGACTTACGCCACTGCGACACCAGGGCAGGCTTAATTTATGTATCATAATTTTGAAAATCAGCCAATATGTATAGCAGTAATGAATGAACGTAAAGTGTAGTCATGTTTTGTCGCGCTCAGCTATGCTTAGCTTATGCTTATGCTTATGCGGCGTGTCGGTCTGTCTGTCCGTCCGTCTGTCACGCGCTGGTATTGACTCAAAACCAGTGACCGTAGGATCATGCAGCTTTCACTGTCTCGTAGCGCAAAAACTCCGTTTTATCGTACAAACTTTCATACGCTAGGTGCTAGGTTAACCCCATCGCGACGGATTCAAACAAAACTGTGGTGATTTTCAGATTTTCGACCAATAAATCGCTTATTCAACAGACATGTAAATAAGACGTAGGTACGGCAAAAGCCGTAGAACTTAGTCGTACCACTTAGTTGTATCACTTAGTCGTACCACTTATATAAGTGGTATAGCCCAAAATGCAACATACTGTACCGTTTAAAAAGTTTAAAAAATCAAATTCCTCCATAACTGAGTGACATTAACCAAACGTTTCAGCAGGAAATTTTGACGTTAGACTTCAGCTTCGTCTCGCCCTCAACCGGGTCTCTTCGCTGGGAGACTCTCATCACTCACTAGTGGGTGCAGTGGTCCAGTTGGTAGAGTATCGGACTCGTAACCGAGAGGTTGCGGGTTCGACTCTCACCCGGTCCACTGCAAGCAACCTTGAGCAAATTGCTAACCTACTGTGTGCTCAGGCCAACTCAGCCTCCTACCCTCAGCGGGACGGGAAATGAGTAGTAGCTACGGCTACGGGGTAAAGGCCTAGTGTGGCTGATTTGGGCGATGGTGTGAAAGGACCCTTCTGTTGTATTAAATGTAACAGCCTACCCATCAACGGCCAGTGTCGCCGTATCGTATTGCTGTATAATGGTCGAGTGTCTAAAATATCTAATAAATATGGAATTTACACGCAAGAAACCGATTATTCGACGACTATAAGTTGTAATGATAAGAAGGTGTAATATTGCCATTTATCACCGTTTAATCATTTATTCCAATATTAAGGACGTGCTGTTTGGGCAAAAAGGCAGTGGCGCTTGAAACGATGATGTTGGCATCTGAGTTGAAAAGTCATTTGGTGGACAAGCTGAAGGATTCGGCAGCTGATGGCAAAATATAAGTCGTGCGTAAATGGGTCGGGATGGGTTCAGAGTTTCATGTTAATTCTCGGTCGGGAAGGGTTGGGCCACTTCACTTGTGAGTTGGGTTGGGTCGGGTCAAAAAAATTGGACCCGTCCAACTCTGCTTTGCTGTCTACCAGACAACCATCGTAAAACATTTCCCCCAATCCCATGTGCTTGTAATTTCGAAATTAATCTTCTATGAGGAACTTTATCAAATGACCGAAAATAGAACCTCGTCGGCTATATGCAGGGCTAAGTAACGAGCGGACTCAGTGAATGGGAACTATACTCGTAGGTCAGCGCTCGCTGGCTATAAACACAGTGTGCAACGATGTACATAAGTAGGCCTATATATTGCGCTGATGGCGCACATTGTAAATGACAGCAGATCCACAATGTCCAATGACGCATGCATTATAACAGACTGAGACCTTGCCGCATTTGCAACAGTTTATTCTCGCGGCCACTGCACTTCATGTTACACCCAGCCTCCAGAAGCCGTGTACGAAATCTGCAAGGCGGTTGGAGGTTCGATGCTAACACGTAAAGACAAGAAGCTTAGCTGTCGCAGGAAGGCCGCGCGGCGGCGCTCCGTGTCGTTGAAAATTTTGCTAAGGCACTCAAGATCACTTTAGGTCATTTGAAATTACACCGCTGAGTAGACCGTGTGTATGTTCCTATTAGTATTCTATTGTAACTACGTCTCTATCTTGTCCCGTTTCTGAGATATTCAGCGTGCCCTTGAGATCTGGTTTAGGGTCAATCAAAGTCAGTAATGTTAGCACCATTCGACAGATCGCATACGATTTCCAATTGGCATTCCACATTAGCTATGGCCCTATCGTGTATCGTTTCCGAGATTGGTCGAATATTGCATTCGACGCCCTGTTAGATAACCCGGTGGAAATTTCGCCATACTTCGTATGGAAAACTAGAATGTACGGGCTACCAGAATGTGCAAAAAGTTTAAGAATATGTTTACTCGTTGCGATACAATACACGAACGTGACAGACGGACGGACGGACAGACGGACACCACGCCATGGCACAGGACGCGCAGTCACGCGCTATGCATATCGTCGTGCGGTAAATACTGAGCTGAGTCAAAACGACGCGCAACGTTTACAGGAGATGGACACATTTTTGGCCGGAAGTATATTGGGGTTTTTTTTAAATGCCTAAACTGCCATTTAAGTCGACAAACGTCTACTGTTCTATGCAGTGGAATCGAGGTCAGTGAGAACGTCACATTTAATCAGCCGGAAAAATATGGGAAGCAAATTTGCACTGCCACTGGGATCCCTAGCTCCAATTTTTTTGGGAATCCGTGTGCCTCACTCTATAGAACTTTAACGCTTAGCCGGCGTGGTTTTCGTCGAAACTGTCAACGGTCGTCGGTCTGTATCAATTTCGTCGGCCGAGTCTCGAAGGCGTCGTATGCATTTTCATATCTCGTCCCGTTTCCAAATGTCTGATCTACATGACCTATTGCTGCTCCGGGATACCTTAAAACAAGTCACGTGTGGTGAACAGTCGAGAAACCACCACCGAGCCATAAACCGCATATATACTCTGTAACATCGTAACACGCTGAAAACTTGACACACGTTACTCAATCGATTACCACACCGCCCTTATAGTTACCGGCAACCTAAATCGCTTAATTTAGGTAATCGACTAAGCCAAGGATTAGCTTACTTACGAGTACCTTTGTTCGCCAGCAAAAACCAGCAGAAACAACACAGCACAAATACTAAATACTACTAAATACTACCAAACTAGGTCTAAATACTGAGAACAAACACAGCTTGTCGTGGCTGCAATACGAAATAAACCACTGTCTCAAACAGAAGAAAATGTCACTGTAATAATACTTGCTGCCTAAAAGAGTCATCGCTGTTGCCTTCTTAATTCTAAACATACATCAAGACTGTTGCAGACAGCATGAGACGAAATGTAGTCCTTTGAGACTGTGAACAGATGAATGACAAATAGTAGTATAATAATATTTATTTATTTATTATTGAAATCGTACAATAAAGTACACAAAGAATAAATAATAAAAACAAATGTAGCTACACCTAACCAGTACATGCAGCATCAAGAACTCAACAACTGCAAACACATTCGATTACAGCGAACTTGAAGAAGTTCATGAACAATGCTTACTGAAGTTAAAACCCAATCAGGTAACGAACTACCTGAATTCACACGACGGAAAACTAAATCCTTGTTTATGCCATTGTACAGCCACCACCAACGAACAGTGTCACAGCACCACTGAGCATTGCGACCCATAGGAGAGGCCATTCTTTCAAAAAATATACCATTTCTGGCTGCAAAATTGACCAGTTCATTACAACTAACCAGACGTGTATTCATAAAATTGGCACAGCGACATATTAATTCATATTCCAAGTGGCAGCATGTCACACAGAGGTGCCAACATACCGGTAATACTGCGCATATGGTAGACCCCACAGTTGCTTCAAACCCTTGCGCCATGCTGTATTCAAATCATCAATGCTTGGGTGTGACAAATCCCATAAACAGCTGCCATAAAAAATCGCAACAGAAATTATGCATCAGCTTAAGCTTAGTAAACGGATGACACTTCAAAAAACTGCACATCAAATTGTTCAAATTTCCACAAACTGAATTCCTCCAGCTCACACCTGTCATTCATCTTCACAGAAATCACACGACCTAAGTGGGTATACTCAGTAACAAAGGAGATCTTTACTGAGCAGTATTCTGTACATCTTAAGTGACATAAACTTGTAAATGTGGTGAAAATTTAAAAAAAACGAATTCACAACGAAAATGCAATATTTAACAAAATATACGAATAAAACACGTTGTTTTCTATCGCAGTTACAGGGTTGGATTTTGTCGAGCTCAGTAATACTAGATCGCGACTTGGCTATAGGCGGCGCGTGTCCGTCCGTCCTGTCTGTCCGTCCATCCGTCTGTCTGTCACACGCTGATATTGACTCGAAACTAACGACCGTAGAATCATGCCGTTGTAGCCCAAAGACTAGTTTTTTTGACATTAGCTTTCGTTTTTCGTTTCCTTTCTTTAACTCAATTCATGGTTATAACTCACAATTGCTAAGCTTTAAGATCACTAATGCGTTTCTAATTTCGGTATTCACGAGATTATTCCATATACGTGGGTTTTTTGTGACACTGAATGTCTGTTTACTGAAATCAATCTGATTGGATAAGTGCATATAACTTGCATAAATTTGAAATAAAAATTAAGCATTGAAATAACCAGTTTGAAGTTAACGTTCAGCTAACAGTTGCAGACGTGGTTCTATCATTTACGGCACAGCTATAACTTTTTACTAGAGAGCTAAAGACCGCGTATGCGATCTAACAAATGTTGTTCTATGAAAATGGCTTAACATATTGTCATAATTTATTCACCACTCCGGGGTTGCTAAATACAGGTGGGGTATAAAAATTTCGTCCGTCTGTCCGCACAATCATTCTACTCGGTGAGGCAGAAAATTGCACCCTTATTATTTTTTCAATAACTTTGTCAAACCTCAAAAAATTTTCATAAGTTTTGGCACACAGATACTTTAGTAAATTTGCAACAAAACTGCAACAAAATTGACCACCTCTCCTGACGGCTGTTTTCACCCTACTTTGTAAAACGAAACGTGAGTCAATTTGTTTATGACAGCAGTAGTGTAAGCTTTAAAAGTCATGAGAGTTACATCTCATAAAGAAACACATCATAGCAAATGTTCAAAGTGTTTGCTTTTGGCTTTGAGACATGCAATAAAACAATCGCGTCACTGATCTGTCGATTGATCAATGAATCTCTGCTGGTTGCTGACCATATTTCAATCAGATGCCATTTCAGCTCATAAACATACCTTGCTGGTTTCTGATAAACATGTTCCTGCATGTCAGTTTCAGTCAGTGTCTCCAGGCGTTGGAGCACTGGTGTGGTTTTCATGCAGCTATGGGTGAAAGTAAATGGTACATGACTATTACTGTGATCATGTCCTGCTGTTCAAACAGTTGCTGCCATACATCTGTCAAGTGACTTTTACTTTCCAGTGTACCACGCGTGCACAAGAGCTGCTGTGACACAAGACTCCGGACTTCACACCAGATATGCGGCCTCCCAATAGACCAGACCTCAATCCTGTAGACTACGGGATATGGACAGTCATTCAGGAATGCATTTATTGGAAATAGCAAGTGTCGCCATACATCACCGATAAGCTGTGGTCATTGACAGAATGGCATATTATATTTCATAAGGTAGGGTAGAAACACCCAGCAGGAGAGGTGGGGAATTCTGTTGCAGTTTTGTTGAAAATTTACTTCAGCATCTGTGTGCCAAAAATTATCTAAATATAATGCGGTTTGACAAAGTTATTGCTAAAAATAGCAGGATGCATTTTTTGGTCTCACCGTGTAGTTTTATGAATATCAAACATCTTCGCGAAATTCCGACGGAGTCACCACCTGCGGGGGCGCTAAATACAAGTGGGGTATAAAAATCTCGCGATTTTCTACCAATAAGTCGCTATATCTCGCAAATGATACAAGATAGCGCCATGGTTACTATGGAACGCTAATAGGAACTCATAAACGATCTATTAAATGGTGTCATTTCCAATGACCTTGACAGAACTCTAACCCTGTTTTCAAGGTTTCAAAGTCACACGATTCTTTGCTGTTCTCACGGAACATCTGGACGGATAACCGGACATAGTGAAAACATACTAGCTTCCGCTGCGCATAGCCTGCGGAGACAAAATATAGAAGTAGCCTATCAGAGGCCTAGCGACTCTGGTTAACCCTTTAATCGCCGCATTAAAACCGTAGAGCAACGGACCATCATATAGCAATACAATAATTCGTACACTGGCCGTTGATGGTGGGCTGTTACATTTTATACAGCGAGGATGGGACCGGGCGGGACCGCAGGCCGCCCTAGCCCCTCCTCCCCTCCTCGCTGTACCAAATGTAGCAGCCCATCATCAACAGCTAGTGTACCAACTTCGTATTATTCGATGTGGCACTACACTGTGTCCCGAAAAAAGCGGCCCCTCTAAGTAAAGTACAGTAACACTCATAATACTGAACAGAAATCATTGAAAATTACAGAGAACACACTGACATCCATTCGAACATTGTGTGCTAAATTGCAAGTGAGTCCAGTTTCAGGATCGTGATATTATTATTTGCTTTCAGCGACACACCAAAATGCAATTTTCTAAAACGAAACTATCAGTGTTAAATCCAATGAACAGTCTGCAAAGCAATCACGGTTACAAATGCTGTTGAAAATGTCCACCGTCAGCATTCACACTCTCTCAGTCGAGTACGCTACTTATGACCATGCTGTTTTGATAAAGTGAAAAGTGCGTCAATGTTGACGTCAGAGTGAGAAATATTGACGTCAGTAAGCAAACAATATTGGAAACTGCAATTTTCGAGTAACAATTTATAATTGCTAATATTTCAATGACGGTAAGACGGATTATCTATAAAATTCGTCATTTTATGGAAATTAGATGCTTATTTATGCTGTTAAATGATAATTAAATAAAGTTCGTTTATTTTCGAAGAAATTTAGACATATTTATGGGGGGGCATTTTTTTTCGGGACACGGTGTATAATTGCTTTTGGAGTCTAAAGGGTTAAGGAGCACAACGCGGGAATTTGAAGTTACGCTGCTGTATATACATGCACAGCGACAGTGACGTGCTCGTCGACGTTGACAGCGACGGTGCTGTCCAGCTGCAGTCCTATACCACGAACAATGTTGTGTTGCGTACAGACTGTCGTCAAGGTCGCAGGACGACCGGAAACAATGTAAGCGTTAAAAACTCGTTCCCTCCTCCCCGAGAAAGAGACGTAACGTTACTGGTCGGTCGACAGACGGCGCTGCAGGGTTTGCTGACGATCTCGTCGCGCCGTGCGAAGAACCATCAATCGGCAGCGGTCGTTGTTTTGTCGTGCTCGACTAACATCTCGGTTCGATTCTTGACCGCAAAACGTTTGCTGCTGTATTATGACAGAACGTTTGGGCCACCTCTGTACCTTCCTTCCCTCGCGTGGAATTCGTTTCCATGCAGGAGGCGATTTACCGGTTGGGTGGGCTTGTAGCATAACGAATTTCACGGTCAGGAAAAATCATGCCCGCACTGTTAAACACTAGGCATTATACACCATGTCCGGAAAAAAACGACGCCAGCTATTTTTATAACTTCAACAATTTCAAACATATAGTTGTAGTTATGGTAAGCAATAATATCAAGAAAACGCTGCCAAACTACTATAACATGAATGCCCACCTCATCTAACCAGTGTTGGTACTTTACCTTGCAAAAAATTGCTTGTTATTTACACTCACAGCAATACCAAAACGGACTAATATGCAAGATAACAACCGTGAGCTTCAAATTTGCCGGATTTATAGCTGACCAATTACAGCGTGTGAGAAATATTGTAATACTGAAATATTACAGAAGGCATATATCGAAGGAATCGCTCATGCACCGGTCTGGATAACGTAAAATTAACTTGCACAAGGTCAGATACGTACTAGGAATATCGAAAAGGAACAGACAAACGTGAAGAGTTTGCAGTGTGGAAGTAGGCTACACTAGCGGGGTCTAATGGCACAACTCCGGTAATACGAAGACAACGTTCAAAACAGCTAGAAACAATTATCAAATATTATAGAATGCAGTGGTGTATTCCAGTTTAGCAACGTGTAATAAAATAAGTTATATGATTTTACAGCCTGACGCGTAAGAACATTAACGCACCTGTAGCTACTCATTGACAAAGGCCCGAGAGATGAAATAATGGGTTAACAGATCAACAGAATCATCTGCGTTTATTGATATTTGGTTAAACAGAAGATAACATCAAATTTTACGACAACAACTTTAACTGTCAATGAAGTAAAGCAACTTCCAGATTCATTTCGTCAGCCTCACCAATCTGTCTCGATTCACCTCCTCATCCACTTGTAAACCCATCTCTGTCACCATCCCGCTCACCGCTGTCATCGTTCATCACTCTTTCAGTCTTTCACTCCACGCTCTAAACCTACCTTTTCAACAAATCCTTCCCACCTTAGACTTCCGTTATCTACTGGACTGCCTTCATGACAATGGGACTGGACCGGACCCATCACGCTCATCGGTTTATTTTTAGTTTCACATTTTAATTTTTTGTTTATTCCGTGTGGTAGACTAAGCTGGCTACTCGTCAGCTTTTTGCTGCACGTTAAATACACACTACCGTATCGTATAGCACTGGCCCAGTATGAGCTGCTTAGTGAGTGAGATAAACCCTTAACTGGCTGTTCAGATTTTGGCACGTTCTTCTCCGCAGAGGTCACAGCCTTCGCTTGTAACGTGACGGCAAGCAAGTGCCGTCGGAACTCGACCGTAATGCAATTTCACAACCGACGAGATGCGCACGGGAAACGCAATATGTGTCGAGTCGGCGGACGGACGTGAACAGAAGCCGAGATCAATATGGCCTGTCAGGCAGGCTCTCTCGTTTCCGCCTCTTTGCCACTGGTCACTAACGAGCGTATCGTCCCTGATGACAGTCGGCAGGTGCTTGTTGATTTTTGCTGGCAACGCGAGAAGACGCGCCCCGTGAGTGACCACGCCAGAACATCACATACACACACAGACAACACCTACCGTCGAACGTTCCCGCAGTGCGCTAGTTCTCCACAAACTTTAACCCTTTAGATCGCACAGACAGTCATATAGTGCCACATCAAATAATGTGCAGTTGGTACACTGGCCGTTGATGGGTTGGCTATAATTACATCTGGTATAGCAAGAAGGGAACTGTGCGGGGCCGCAGCCCACTCAGGCCCCTCCTCGCTGTACCAAATGTAACAGCCCACCCATCAACGGCCAGTGGTCCGTTGCTCTGCGGTTTATCCACAGGGTTAAAACATAGAATTTTGTCGCGATATGAACCAGTCATCACCGAGTCGTACCTGAGGAAACGTGGCGACCGATGGTCTCGGGATGCTGAACTGAAGCCAGATCTCACACATGGGATTTTCATAAGTCGTCCACGCACCAACCGGCATTTATTCGGGACACGCCGGACTACGCACCGTCCGCGCCGTGTCCGGCGGTGGGTTTGTGACCGGGCGGTAACAAGTCGGCGTTCGTAAATCAGTTCCACTTTGCAGGATCACGCTCGATGCAAAACAGTTGTCGACGACCACGAGTTAGTTTGTCCACGTCCACGGACTGTGTGTATGACATACCTCGTCTTCACCCGCGCCCCTCCCCACCGACCACCCACCACGCACAACATATAGATACAGCATAGCATGACTCTGCTATACTGCCGAGTTTTGTTTAAAGGGCTTATTTTAAAACAAAAGCTCTCCAAGAAAACCCGATTTCTTAAAAGACCGGATGGCCGTCTTGGCACATAACAAAAAACCTGTAATCACTGACTAACTAGGCCTAGATGCTGGATGTAACGCTTTCATCGTTCCAGGCTTGCGACTTCAGCAGCACTGCTACATTCATGTCTTCCAGTTGAAAAATTGTCTTACAACGACAAACTGCGCATGCAGACGATGTAGCAGGTCTGCCACTGCCTGGTTTACACAGAATGGCTGAGCCAGTGCGGTCGACTCGACTGCAGACTTACTTAACAGTACTCAACTTCCACCCTTTCTCAGGGTAACTGGAAACGATGGCTTTCGCATGAAGTCCTTGCTCATGAAGTGTCTGCACGCGCAATTTGTCATTGTTAGACAATTTTCCCATTGGTAGGCCCTGCCAAGCTTTAAAACAATGCCAGTAATATGTTAATAGTAAAAAATCAGACAGTTATCGATTGTTTACAATTATCGGACAACTAAGACTCAATACGACGAAAAATTACGTCATTTCCGAAAAGCTGGTACATTGCATTTTCATTTTCTGGGTAAATACTCAAAACTTGACAGGGTGAAAACGATGGGTACTCTTGGAAAAATTAATGCCATTTAATGAAATATTAAGGTAAATCTACAAAAATTGGTAGACATATGTGGATATCAACTGCCAACAAATTTGCCAAATTTCACGCAAAAAAACTTAACCAAAGTGAAAATATTCCAAAAGGTATTGGGGGCTACTTTTTTGAAACACTCTGTAGGCGGCCAGTGTTAGGAGCAGAAGGTTCTTGCAGCAGGCCAGAGAGTCTAGGAAACGGCAGTCCCCAGCAGGTCCATGGGCAGAGCTTAGTAGGGGATCTGGAGAAGGGAAAGCATTTTGTCTAAATACATATAAAATTTTCAGCGTACATGGGACACAACTAAATAAGTTGGTCGGTACATGACTGACACAATTGGTTCAAATTGGGCTCCTGGAGACGCCCTAGGACAGATCACCGTAAGCGTACCATTTTAGAAAGGCCGTTCAAAAGTGACCGGGGGTCGTCTATTTCGAAAAAGCTGTCTTACGAACCGTTAGATATAATGGCTGCCAAAGTCGATCTAATAAAATCACATTTCCAGCTTCTCTGGCGGGACACCTGGGGCTATGGCCACCAAAATGCGAGACGCAGTGTCCGAGACATGCAGACCTCCGTCCCTGTGCAATATTTTAGTCAAATCCGTTCAGCAGCTTCAGAAGCGATGCGTCGCGAACAGACAGTCAGACAGACAAACAGCAAAAAACTACAATCCACTCATTACCACGGGGGAGATAATGAACTCTATACTCACTGACAGCGTTATGTCAACTGTAACCGATAACGCAGTTATCGGATGGGACCAAAGGGGAGTTTAATCTGTCAGGGTGAGGGGGGGGGGCTTTGGAGCTGCCACTGGTGTAGTTTACACAACAGTATTATGTGAACTCCTAGAAAAGTGCAAACAGCCGGCACTGTAGGCCTGATGTATTTATGCATAGATGTTCACTTATGGACAAACACTAAGCTTAGTTTACTCTACGCACTACAACAACAGCTATGTTGTTGTTTTCCTACAGTACGTCTAACAGCGACGGCGTCTGTTCTCAGTTTACGAGGCAGGCTGTAAACTGCTTAGGCGCCGCGTGATTATTTTATCACACACGATATCGACGCATCGCATATCCATCTAGACAGGCACCGCACTATATCGAAGCCACGTTACCAGTTTATTGCGCTAACTGTACTCGTAAGTTTACACTGTGTCTCATAAAAGTAAGCCACTTGATGTTTGTTAATACCATTGGAAAATGTGCACCGATTTTCAATTTTTTCACCAGTTGATTCGTAGGAAAATTCTCTATGTATACATCACAAAGATTTCCACCTTACATGCAATATCTTGCAACAGTACCTTGTGAAAGTCGAAAATCCTAAAATGTTACTGATTTTGACAGCATCCTCAACAAACTGTTGACATGTTCCTGAGGACACTTTGAGCACTTGACTTAATGTTCAACAGTAATTAGACAGACTGTCTTGTCTCAAGACTGATGACATGCAGTAACTGAGTCTGACTAACATCAGACGATGTCTCACTGTTCAGCTGAACGTTGTTGCATCATAGTGATTTTTTCACCATGATTATCTTCGCACCATCTTCCTTCTTTCTAGGCTATACTTCGTATGACGTACACATATTTAAGTAAAAACATTAGCGTGATATATTTGTGGCAGGTTACACAAGATCTCACATTAAATTTTAGTTAAACATATTAATTGTCACATTAAACGTAAAAAATCGGTAACATTTTTTGGATTTTCGAATTTCACATGATAGTATAGCAGTATGTTGCAAATGAGGCAGAAATCGTGCAGTGCGCACGTAGAGAATTTTCTTGTGAATCGATTGGTGAAAGAATTTTGAAAATCGGTCCACGTTTGCCAAAGTTATAAACAAGCATCAAGTTGAATACATTTGAGACAGTGCACAAACAGTACAACAAACAGCCAAACATTGCAAAATTCTTCAGCTGTTATTTAGCGCCTCCTCAACCGTGGTGTGGCACTAAATAGCCTTTTTGTGTTGATGTGCCGTTAAGAAACTACTCACTCCTCAATCGTGGGGTGAACAGTGCGAATTTATGCACGAACGTTACATTGGTACAATATAGATAGCCGGGACCATCTTTTTCGCGCTAACAGCATGTGTCTATCTTCATTTACGCGTTTACACAGCTGTAAAGGTGTAAGATGCCCACCAATATTTTCGTTGTCTAATTTAATTGCTGGCACTAATAGGAAGGCCTATTTGTTGCATGCTAGCTTTGCGTTGAAGGACAGTCACTGCCCGTGATCATCCATTAATGATTTTACTGTGGTCCAACAACTGATGCCTGAACATTT
>Ga0209149_1000676_pt1 | contig 14967 bp, 8 predicted proteins | sample WorMetTyACAVOLI2_FD_187423 | JGI IMG/M metagenome (GOLD analysis project Ga0209149, IMG submission 187423) | Marine gutless worms symbiont microbial communities from Max Planck institute for Marine Microbiology, Germany - Olavius algarvensis... ... | reverse complement strand
TCTGGCCAAACGCCACACCAATCGAGCATGATTCAACAGTCCTGTCCAGCAACCAATCCATGCCTGTGGCAAATGAGTCTGGGGCCAGCACACAGCCCTGGTGAACACCAGCCTCGATTTTAAACCATGAGCTGTGAGTCCCACCTGTCTGAACACAACTAACAGAGTTGTCGTACAGCACTCTAAAGAGTCTCACAATCTTATCCGGGATACCAAGCCTTGTCAAAAGTAGCTACAACGCGGGTGGGCTAAGAGAGTCAAATGCAGCACGGAGGTCAACAAATACTGCAAAAGTTGGATGGCTGAAATCCTGCCTCCGTTGTGCAATATTACACAAGGTTGCTATGCGATCACACGTAGAGCGGCCAGGCGTGAATCCGCTATGCTGAGGACGCCTGTGTGACAACAATGTTGGTTTGATTCTTGCAAGGATGATATGTGCAAATACCTTGCCCGGTATGGAAAGCAGAGTTATCCCTCTATAATTGCTACACTCCGACTTGGATCCTTTTCCTTTATACAGAGGGATTATGATGCCCTGGTGCCATTCCTCAGGAACCACTTCTTCTTTCCAGACCTGAGTGACTATTTTGTGCAGTGTGCGTAGGGCATCACTGCCACCGTGTTGGATGTACTCTGGATAGATGCCTCATACTCCTGGTGCCTTGCCTGCCTTGATCTTGTTCAGGGCTTTATAGACCTCAGTGATCGTAGGAGGGAAGGTATCATTGGTGGAATCTGGCGTGGATGCCTGTGCTTCAGATACCAGAGCATCAGGGGGAGACTGTGTAGGCCGATTTAGTAAAATGCTGAAGTGCTCCTGCCACCTTGCAGTAACAGATGCCCTGTTGGACAGTAGTTTCCCATCCAGGGCTTTCAACGGGGCTGAAGTTGCACATTTCTGCTTCAGCTGCCGAAATGAAGAAAAGGCATCTTTGATCTCACAACATAGGAGATAATTCTCACCCATCCTCGCTACCTGCTCCATCAATTTTAGACCTGGAAAGTTAAAATAAAAAAAGCTAAAATGGTAATTAAAAACTTGTGGAACCAAAGAAGTAAGGTGCATGCAGACACTACTATGTTTTGCAACAGTTGTAAAACTTGTTGCAAAAAGTTTACTGCTGAGAAAAGCAAGGGTTGTGGAATAAAAAACATTTTTGTCACAAGTTAGACGGATGATATTCAAGATGTTGTCCTCATGTTAGGGTCCACTTCCAATTTTTATCGCGCGTCAGCATAGTGACACACAATATTGATATAGCAAATCTCTCCGTCTGTTTGTCTGTCTGTCTGTTACGTTCCGGTATCAGACGAAAATGGCTTAACATATCGTCATAGTTTTTTCACCATATGGTAGCCCAATCATTCTAGTTTTACCAGCATCAAATCTTCACAGAATTCCAATGGGGTCACCCCCTGCGGGGGCACTAAATACAGGTGGGGCTTAAAAATTTAGCAATCTTCTACCAATAAGTCACTATATCTCGCAAGCGATATCACCATAGTTACTATGGAAGGCGAATAGGAACTCGTATGCGATCTGTCAAATGGTGCCATTCCCAATGACCTTGAACTTACTCTAACTTTGTTTTCAAGGTCACACCACTGTTTGATGCTAAATATCTCACAAATGGCTACAGATACGGCCATAGTTACTATAGAAGGCGAATAGAAAACAGTACCTAAGCTTCTGAATGGCACCAGTTTCAATGACATTGAGTGACATCTAACCCCGATTTCAAGGTCACGATATTATTCAACGTCAAACAATTCGAAAGTGGTACAAGACAGAGTTACATTTACAATGGCCAACCAATAGAAAGTTGCATATAGTCTATCGAACGGCGCCGTTTTCAATGACCTTGAACCCCTAACCTAGTTTTCAAGGTCACGCCATTCTTTGACACCGAATATCTCACAAACGGCTACAGATACGGCCATAGTTACTATAGAAGGCGAATAGGAAACCGCACCCAAGCTTTCGAATGGCACTAATTTCTATGACCTTTAGTGACCTCTGACCCACATTTCATAGTCACGATAATATTCAACGTCCAGTAACTCGACTAATAGTAAGTCGTGTAGATATCCAATGGTTCCGTTTCCAGTGATATTGAGTGACCCTTAACCTAGATTTCAAGGTTGCGGTGTAATATTTAGGCTGTCGACGTATTGTGTGCGCAGCTTACGTGCGATCCGTTTGCGATAGCTAAGTTCTTGTTGTCAATAGTTAGGGTCTGGCTAAATAAGTAACAGATCTGAACTTTGTCCTCGTGTTAGGGTCCACTCACACTTGCACTGCGCCGTGCTAGTTACAGTTGCTGTGCTATGTGTTGCTGTTTTTCCAATAATGAAAACAGTAGTTGTGACTTCACCAGCGCTGTGTAGTGCAGTGCAGTGCAACGCATGTGTGACAGAGTTGTCATTGTTGGACGGCATGTCTGCAGGTGCTGGATGGCAGTCGCAACTGGTGGCGCGTCCGTAATTACCGCGGCGAAGTTGGACACGTTCCATGCACACTGCTTCAACCCTTCTCATCCTCGCGTCCTCCGTTTTAGTCCACCAGCTGTCTTAGACTGCCACAAATCACTGCTGCTATACTCAACGACTTATAACAGTATCATGAACTTTGTGCCACTAACATACATTCCATATATTTATACATTTGTGATTTGTCTAATTTATAGTTAGATTTATTGGAAATCACATATCATGCCAGACACTGGAGAAATTTTGTGATATAGTGTTTACGTGGTTTGTCATTAGCTGTATATTGTACTACAAAGTGTGTCATTGTCTTCCTCATTCAACGGTCGAGACGTTGTTGTCATCCTCTGATTGAGTGATGGCTTCAGATGATTATTAATTATGCCTGCAGTTTTGAGTTCTACATTCTAAGACACTAGTGACAGTATTCTATGAGTGTGTCAATCAGCGGTTTGGACACGCCCACCCAGCATGTATGGTGGGGTTTTTGCCACGGCATTGGAGCAGTGATAGCTGGATGACTCACTGATGACTCATATAGGTCGCAAGTGAGACTTGAACCCAGGTCGTACAGGTGAGAACCCAGGTCGTACAGGTGGGGAGTGCATCACGTGGCTCATCTATGTACATCGTCTTGACCACAATACTACACTGTGTCTCAAAAAAACCGGACTGCCACGATTAATATGACATAATATCCCCATTTCACAATGTTTACTAATTATTTTGGCACAGAGAAACTTATTCAATTCTCAATTCACTAAGTTAAAAAGTTCTTAAATTGGCTTAGAACCAGCTGTGTGGTTTCCATAGCAACAGTAGTATATGTGCTCAATATTATTAATTAAACCACAAAGCTGGAAAACAGTTGTGTTTGCAGCAAAGTACCAGCTGAAGCGAGTTACCGTAGCAATCTTTAACTGCACGTCAATCCACAGTTTGTGCTGCCTTATGAGCAGAAAAGTTTAATCTTTTAAACAAACAGTGTTTTTATCGGAATAGTAAAATGAATTGCGGTATCAAAAGTTACAACGTATGTTCGAATAACACAGCCCCACATCGTTTTGCCACTAGTTTATTGCCCAGTCGATGATAACATTGTTCAAAGTCGGCCCAGAAATCTGCTGTTCAGGTGTGTCAAGTCGCTGCTGTTGTTATGGAAACAACACACCTGGTTCTAAGCCAATTTTTAAAAAAATTATAGTCGATGGAGAATTGAATAAGGTATCTCTGTGCCAAAAATAATTAATGAACGTTGTGAACTGCTGAAGTTATATGACATTAATTGTAGCGGCCGGTTTTTTGAGACACTGTACAAGGTGGGCCAAAAAACTGGACTGTTTTTGAGATCAGATAACTTTGCAATGACTAACGATAAAAAGGCGTGTAATAATCAAAAGTTTCAGAATTTTGTCTACAATGAAATGTATAATTTGCATGACAGCTTCCCATTAGCATTAATGTCTGCATGTCAATAACTGTGAGCAAGTGGTTAAAAACAGCAAAACTGATGTTCTCTTTAGCATCTAATATACAGGGTGGGCCACAAAAAACCTGACTGTTTTTGAGATCAGATAACTTTGCAACGACTAATGATAGCAAGATGTGTAATATGTCAAAAGTTTCAGAATTTTGTCTACAATGAAATGTATAATTTGCATTTCAGTGCAGTTAAATATTCTTTGCCTAATTTGCATAAATTGTCAATACCCCCAAAACTGCATTGAATTTGACAATGACGCACGAGTTTTGCTCAATTTCATTCGAAACACTGTAAAACAAGGACGATCTCTTAACACACATTGTTAGTCCAGACGAATTTCAACATGTCAGGTCAAAGAGTGAGTGTCTGCCGAGCGAATGCTGAAGGGAAGAAAACATTTCTCGCAAAGCGTTAGGCCTATGGTTTCTGTCGCTGTTTCAAAACTTGGTAAGACGGACCTTGTGTTTGTGCAGCCAGGTGCTAAAATAAACTGTTTATTACTGTGAGAACGTACTCAAACAAGGTTTACTGCTGGCAATTCGCCGTATCTCGAACAACAGAGCGCCATGCACGCCATTCACCACACTGACGCTTACCTGCATTCCAATGTACCTGAGTTCATTGAACCAGAAAACTGGCTGCCAAACAGTCCAGATCTAAATCTCGCAGATTATTCAGTGTAGACAGCTTTGTAGCATATGGTGTAACGTCACAAAATTTCAGACACTGATCAGCTGAAGCAAGTTCTGATCGACTCCTGGGCTCAGCTAAGCCAGGACACACTGAACCGAGCGATTGATCAGCTGCCAAAAAGACTAACGATGGTTATCAAGGCAAAGGGTGGTCATGTTGAATTTTGTCTGGACTAACCATATGTGTTAGAGATTGTCATTGTTTTACTGTATTTTGAATGAAAATTGAACAAAACTCGTGCATCATTGTCAAATTCAATGCAATTTGGGGGGTATTGACGATTTATGCAAATTAGGCAGAGAATATTTAACTGCACTGACGTGCAAATTATACATTTCATTGTTGACAAAATTCTGAAACTTTCGACATATTACACACCTTGCTATCATTAGTCGTTGCAAAGTTATCTGATCTCAAAAACAGTCAGGTTTTTTTGTGGCCCACCTGTATATTAGATGCTAAAGAGAACATATCAATTTTGCTGTTTTTAACCACTTGCTCACAGTTATTGACATGCAGACATTAACACTAAGGGGAAGCTGTCTGGTGAGGTTAGACCGGGTAAGTAGATGTTTTGACTGTTTCTTGTCATATTTTGGCATTATTGTATTATTAGATGTAACTGTTACACATGATATGAACCGCATTCTGTTGAGAGTGGACCACCCAGTGTGACATCAGTTGATGACATGTGGTACATCTGTTGAATGTCTATGCTGCTAAGACTGGACTGCTGAATGTGTGGTTTGTGTCTTGTTTCAGACAGTTCTGCTCTGTTGATGAAGTCATGTTTTTGCCTCAGTTTGTTTGTAAGCAGAATTACCCCGTTATTATGAATTTTGTGAAATTTTTGTAATTTGTAGGCCTTGGTGCAAGAACTAATCATTGAGATGTTGGGGATGATCTCGGTCTGGGAACTACGGTGGTCTTCACATTCTTTAACATGTACCATGCATGTAGTGAAATTAACCACTATGGGAAATCCTGCAATGGGGAATCCAAGTATGAGACAACCACTGACATGAGCATGCATGGTGTGGGTTTGTGCTGTCTTGTCTAGCTGTTGATGTTCTTATGTGATCAGTGTGCTGTTATTTTGCTGCAGCGTTTGTGAATACTTGAACTTGTTGTTTTTATGAATTTTGGGATTTGCTCTGGTACATCGTTATTTGAAACTTTGCATTATGGTTTGTGCTGTCTTGTCTAGCTGTTGATGTTCTTATGTGATCAGTGTGCTGTTATTTTGCTGCAGCGTTTGTGAATACTTGAACTTGTTGTTTTTATGAATTTTGGGATTTGCTCTGGTACATCGTTATTTGAAACTTTGCATTGCATTCCTTATTACCGGCTATATGTAATATGTGGGGAAATGTCCGGGGTGGGGAGCATGGCGGGGACGCTATCTCATGTTTGCAGTATGCGACAGGTATGAAGTTTGACGTTTCTTTGTTTTGCATGTTCGTCCAGTTAAGGAGTTCTCGGCAGCCAAGCAACAGATTGGCATGAAATTTTTCACGACAGTCAGTCGTAGTCTCCATTGTGTTTCCTCGCATTTTGCGGGTTATACTTTTAGGGTTGTCCAAATGCCAGACCCAAGAGGGGAAGTTGGGACTTGTAAACCCATTTGACTGCAACTACGTACCTTGCAAACGGTAAATTGTAGCGTTTCAGTGCAATGAGAACTTTCCAAAATGTAAGGTTCCGGGCATTTGCCCCCAGGGGTGTTGCTACGTTGCTGGCTTTTTTCAAGTATAGTCAAACTTAAAGTAAGTAAGTAAATGATTTATAAAGCGCCGACGTCTATAAAGAATCAGCTTTCTAACTTTTCAATGGTTCAAGATAGCTGCATACAATCAGCGTCAGAAATATTGCCTTGCCAAGTGGCAGAGACGGGAACAGTTTTCAACCGTCTGTCTCCAAGGCGTACCAAGCACGGTGAACTGAAATCATCACGATTGCATTTGTGACCATGCTCAAGACTTTAGTAGTTAATATCACCTCAACAACTTAATGCGTGGCGATAAAATTTACCACGCTTATAGTGGGATACCTTTTGATCGAGGAAAGAATGCCCCCAGCAGAGGTGTATTGATCGAGGGAAGGACGCTCCCAGGAGAGGCGAAAAACCTCAACATTGTCATTGTCATTGCACGGATATCTCATGAATGGCTGAACCTATTGGTGCAAAATTTTACAAGTTGCACAGGGGCTGAGCCCCGGCTAATACGCCCCCGCCCCCTGTATGGCGGGTTTCACAATTGTTTGCATTGATTGATTAAATCTTGCAAACTGTAGTATTTACATATTTCACTGTAAAATATTTTTTCTGCTATTTTGCTGTTTTTTGTTGAAGCATTTTGTGTAAGTAATAAAATTTATCACATTTATTACTGATATGATATAGCTTACATAATAATAAATATATACACGAATACATACGAAACAAGTAAACAGGAGAAAGCTAAAAAAAAATTACTCACAAACTTTCAAACTGTAATACATAATAATGGCAATGCACTGCTAAAGCAGTTTAACAAAATCTTTTTATAAAGTAGGCGTGTGAACTTTAATGTTCTAACGTTCACATACACAATGCTTTATTGATTTCCTTTTATTCCTGGCGTTATATGCAAGTTGATCCGTCTCATGGTCATCTCATGGCCGTCTCGTCCTCGAACACTCAGCAAGATTGACCCATAATTACTATGGAACATAGTAGAAGTAGGCACTGCTGACTCTGTTGCTGAATTCACGTCCTCCCCCACACGCGCCTAGTAAGACATTCTGGTTGTGAATAAAACGTCTGTTCAAACATTAATGCAGCCTCCTAATCAGCTTAGCGTCAGACCGCAACTGTTATCTCTCACAGGTGCTGTCAACTGCTGTAAAAGAGTGCAACAGTCGGAACTTGTTGATCACAGTCGTCCGTTGTGTTGACAACTCCAAAGTTGAACAGTCCACAGGCAGCTTCTATTTCCAGTGCAATATTCTTGTCTACATTCAGTTATTTTTACTCTGTTCACATGAGTTGCAGTGATTTCGACCTTTTAGAGATCTCATATTAACTGGAGTTACTCTGGAAAAGATTTATTAAAAAACAAACTACTGCAGCAGCATTGTGTCAGTTTGTATCTAATTATATTTTATACACTGTCAGACTGTCACAAATCCAGTAGACAGCGACTACGCTCTGCCAGTCGTCACCAACTTCTTGTGGCGCGTTACCAACTCAGCTCACTTGGTCGTCAGTCCTTCGCTGTCGCTGGACCAACGACTTGGAATTCGCTGTCAGCTGACCTCCGTAATCCGACATGTCTTTCAGACGTTCATTGAAAACATTCTTGTTCGCTAAGTACTAGTGTGTCCAGCGCATTAGAGGTTTTTCTATGATGATGTGCTATATAAATCGACATTATCTATCTAAATACAACAATTTAATTGATAAACTTTGACAGTTAAATCTCACATACGTTCATTAACGAAAACATGGGGATAATCACACTGTCCTCATTCCAAGTATAGCATTCTTAACGTTCAAAGCAAAATAAACATTTCTAACAAACTTTGCCTGTTATAGGCATGTTTCACAAATACAATACAAGTTGACTTTGTGTAGTGCCTTGGTGGCTGGCAGCTGAATAACGTAGCAGTGTTGACAAACACATTGCAGTAAGATGATTCACGTCACATGGTGGATGAGGTTGGCCTGCCAGTAAGAACGTGGTTCTTTGGAGAGCATGTTTGCGGTGTCATTACATTCAGCTGTGTAGTGTATCCAAGCTGCTGTGCTAAGTGACACCTGTCACTGTCGACAACAACCATACAAGTTCTTCCCTGGACTGACTTCGCTGTTGCAGCCTCTGTCTGGTCTGCTGCATGCCCAATGGCCACGTATTCATGATACTCTAATCCAGCAGCTTGGAATACGTCACTGCGCGGGTACTGAACTGAGTGTCCACTGCGGACTGCTCCATAGCAGCATGGAGATACAACAAATGAAGCCGACATAGCAAGGCACTTAGCAAGTACAAGGTCAGTAGCTACACCGCAGGCATGCAGACATATTCCAATGTCAAACGGTGCATGGAATCGACCCAGGTTACACTGTACAACTGTTATATTGTCAACACCGGAACGTGCAATGCGATTGACTGCTCTTTGTACCGACTCCTCCTTGTTCTCCACCAGGATCACCTCAACACCATCATTGTCCACACAGTCTCAACTTACGACACACTATCTAAGTTATTACATCACAAATTAATGCAATAGATGGACAGCTTTGCTCAGAATTCAATGAAAAACAACAGCCTTTGATTTGCTGCACTTGCAAGCATTATGCAAAAGACAGTTGTGCATGTTATATTAGACAGAAACAAGAGACAGACTGGTAGAATGAAAGGTAACACAGTACCGGGTACGTTGTTGACAGTGGGACAATGGTCAAATATGGTTTGACACTCAGTGACTAAGTTTCCGCTAAAACTGAAGTTTTAAACTAAAGTTTTAAACAAAGCTTAATGTAAACGCTAAATCCAGTTTTAAACCAATGCTGAGATTAACTTAAAACTCGGTTTAAAACCAAGCTTTAAACTGGCTTTAGATCAACTAGCTAATGATATACATTATAACGAAATCACAGATGACACTTTCTGTTTAACTTTTTTACATTTATATGATATTGTTAGTGTAAAACTGTAGTCTGTAAATCTTATGATGGAAAAATATTCTGCGAACGCATTCTGCAATTAGCTGAAATGGCATAAACACAAACATTCGCCATGTGGTTGTCTAAGTGAAACGAAGTGGCTTTGGTTTAAAACTGAAGTTAAAGACTATAGAGTTAGTTTTAGCACAGCGGCCTATCTAAATGCATTGCGTAACTTTGGTTTAAAACTGGATTGTTCAGATTAACTTTGGTTTAAAACCAAAGTTACTTCTTAACTTTGGTTTTAGCGGAAGTTCTTGAGTTTAAACTTAGTTTAAAGCAAGCTTCAGCGCCACTTTAAGTTTCTGCTTAACTTTGGCTTTAAACCGAGTTTTGGTTTAAAACGAAAGTTAAGAACTAGGTTTTAGTGAAACTTAAAGTCACCAAATTGCATCTGGTCTGCAAACAATCCTGCCCCAGCAACTCACATCACATGCTTTTCTTAGGGAAACGTTTGGGGGACTCGACCTAAAATGTAAAACTGGCAGCTAAACAAAAGCCTTTAATAACACGTGTAACTGAAATAGCTTTATCACTCAAGCTCACGACTGCATATCACGTAAATGTTCTCCAATAATGACTGGCAGTTTAGTTTAGTGGTAACAGCAGGTTAACAAAGTTACTCTACATTAAGCCAGGTTAATACTGAGATGGGTGAACATTATCTTGGTATTTAATCAGTCACCCAGGCCGACTCAGCCTGGCCAGTGGCCATCCTTCCGTGGGTAGGCACTATGAGTACTGGTAATGGTCACGACCATCGCTAGGAAAGAAACAGCGAGTTCTGTGGCTTGGACCTGTTATCAGGACTGCTGGCATACTGGCCACATCAGTTTAAGGTGTTGGATTTTAAATAAGCCGGCCATTCAGCCAACGTGGGTCATATGCTAGATTAATTGGGTTAAGCCCTCATCGGCTAAGCACCGTGAAACGGATGAGCTCCCATGCAACAGATTTTGCTGTCTCTGCTGAATCTTCTTCTTCTTCATACTTGAAAACAGCAGGGGCTGGAGCTGATGTTGCTGGAGCTGATGTTGGATGTCCAGACCAGGCAGTCAGCAGGCAGGTAACTTAGTCATCAACTGCTGAGTTGGCCTCAGTGACTGATTAAATACCAAGATGGTATTCATGCAAATAGTCACCCATCTCAGTACTAACCTGGCTCAGTGTAGAGTAACTTGGACGGTTGACCTGCTGTTACCAACTGCCAGTCATTATTGGAGAACAACATGCAGTCGTGAGCTCGAGTGAATGCTTGAGTGATAAAGCTATTTTAGTTACAGTTAATATTCTTGGCTTTCGTTAAGCTGCACAGCATCACTGTGTTTAGGCTGATACTGCTTGGTGCCACATGACACGACAGCCAGTCGTGAGGCAACGCCCTACACCACTACACCAGACTGAGTCATATCAAGTCATCAATTCAACTCCTTGCCTGATGGTCCACTGTGCCAGTGCAGTCAGTGTCAACTAAGAGCAGACAAACGTACCATACGTTACACAGTACACACCTTGTCACGGGGAAACAGATATGCCAGCAGGATTCCAACATGACCAGCGCCAGAGCAGAAGTCAACAATGACGCGTGGCTCTGAACCAGCAGATCTTGCAGACACGAGTTCCTTCACTACAGCAGCTATGTTCTCTAACTGCTCCAGTTTCCTTGTTGCTCTCTCGTCAGGAACACCACCCACACCACATGGCAGAGCCCAGCTTGGATACTGTTCCCATGGCAACTGTAAACATCTACCGTTACCGAGAGGCAGCACGGCCTGCAGCAATCCAGCTTTGGTTGCCTTGGCAACGCCCGTATCGACCAACCCTTGAGAAACCCGGAACCTGGTTTTCTCACTATGCTGAACACAGTTTCGGTGACCTGCTGTAGTGTTTGTATGCGCTGAATTTGGGGCTGAATTACAACCAACAGAAGTGCAGGAAAAGTTGTTCTGATCTTCAGCTGACTTGAGAGATGTGTCAGAATTGATTGCAGTGAATGATCCAGGATGTGAGTTGCGTATTACACTGCCTGTAGCATCGTCATTTGCCACACTACGATACTCACACAAACCCATGGAGCTGACTGCATTACTAACATTTGGAATTACTGCCATGCGCTGGTACCAGGACAAAATCCTAGGCAGTTGTGAGCACCACTGATCAATGTTGCTCGTATTAAACAGCAGTTGAACGCAAGCAAATAAGACGAGATCAGTAAGCTGAACATTATTTCCTTCAACAAAACGTCTTCCACAAATTTCTTCTGCACTGTCCACAACGTGCAAAGTATCAAACCTCTTCATCATATTCTTGGATATGTCACTTAAATTCACAGAAGACTCACCTTCTCTGACTTGATGTAACTCTATTCTGTCTCCACTCTCACATTCTTGTATGACTGCATTACTTGCTGCTGACTCGCTGGTGTCCGCGGGCTGCTTAGAACTGTGTTGTTTCTGGTTTCTGCGTCTACTCGGCTCAACAGGAAGTTTAGCAAGTTCGTTCTCTAACAGCATTAGTTCAGCTGGAGCAGCAGATCCAACAACATCACAGTTGTTGAAAATTCTTTCTACGAGCAGTGGTAATGTTACCTCTGCGTACAAAGTCCACTCAGAGACTTCAGCACAAGCCCTCAAGCAGTTCTGTCGCAAGCCGAGCAGATTCTTCACACGGTCGGCCAAGTCACAATCAGCTGAGCTGAACACATGTTGTTGAGCTGCCTGAACCACGTATCTGAGGGCAGAACAAAGCCCGGATATAATCAACTTCCTCTCACTACAAACAATGACTGGGAACTCACAGCTCTGTGCCACATTTGGCAATTCTTCACAACTTAAACGTCTGTATTGGTGACATCTCAGCTGCACAGGAAACCTTGTTGCTGACGGTCTCTAACATTCAGACATTACAGCCAACATACAACACAATACACAGCTTGCATCTAAATAACATACACTCACAAGAGTAACAGTTTGGTAACACTGTAAACAAAGTCGATTACATATTTTGTAGCCAACTATTATCACCTGTAAGTTCTTAAAAACATTAAGAGTGGATGTTTTAAATAGGCTCTCTTTACATCACGGACCATCCACTTTTCGATTCCCGCTCGCACTAAAATTTTTATCATTTTTTCTAACTTCGTACGCTTTACTTTTTATTGTAATATGCGACTTATTCAGTTTAACAGTTATTTTAACCATCACTTGCACATCTTTGTGTTAAATTATATCACTTATATCGTTCGTGTGCATGCACGGAAAATAACTACATTTGTTGCTTATGTACCGTGCATGTGCAATGTGCACAGAGGATGGCACTGTGCTTGCCTAAATGTCTATGATGTGACTGAAAAGGACGTACAAGCATAGATCACTGCATCACACTTGTCCGTAGCCCAGTTACTGGGTCTCCAGTATTGATCGTTGCATCACACTTGTCCGCAGCCCAGTCACTGGGTCTCCAGTATTTATACTTGAACATTAATTATACTGACTGTACGAGCACATGGTCAACAACATGGTAAAAATGGTTATTTACCATCCACAAGTTTACAGCATAATGCATTGAAAATTGGGCACTCGTGAATCGTTTAGAATTAGGACACCCCTCATGGGTCGGTTAGGGTCAGGAGTATGGGTTAGTGCCAGTTTTCAATCGTAATACATATTCGTGATTTACAGCATAAGAGACTTGCAGTGATTCTGCCGACAGACTCAGTGGCATAGTGGTATAGAACGATGGCTATGTTGCCATAGGTGTCGCGATCAAAACCCACTCATGAAATAATTTTAAAATATTTTTTTGGCTTCGTTTTAAAGTTTACTTTACATTGATATATACGATTTATTCAGTTTGTTTATTTTAATCATTATTTGCAACGTTTGTGATAAATTACATTAATTATAGAGACCTGCGAATCGGAAATTTACGTTTGAATCGAATCTCGAATCGAATCGGCGGCTACGATTCGAATTCAAATTCGAATCGGCGGATAGTCGTTTACAGCTTCAATGTTAAATTTTTGTTGATTGCCATATAAAAAATATATAAATATTGCGCGATCGCTACTAGGCTACTAGCAGTAGTGTGCATGCTCTAACTACGAGTACATGAATTAATTAAACTCAATATAAATCCCAGTAGCAATGCCGAAACGATTGAAATTTGTCGTTGAACAGTGAGTGTTGTTTATGGTACGACGGCAAACGTGGCAGGCGCGGCGATTCGAAATTTTCGAATCGGCCCGTCACTTTCAAATTGAATCGAATCGGGACGTCCGATTCAAATTCGAATCGAATCTCGAAGCTTCGCAGGTCCCTAATTAATTATGTCATTCCTGTGCACACATGGGAAATAATCAAATTCATTGCTTACTTACTGTGCATGCACACGGTCAACAACATTGTGCATACTCAAAACCTACCAAACTACACAAATGCTGGTTAAAATCTAACATTACTGTAAGTACTGTGTGTTAGTTAACGTCTCAAAACAACATCATTCAGACAACTTGAATCATTAGAGACTAGATGTAATAACATTTCAAGATCGTTCTTTCAGCACATTTGCAGACCAAACTCCTGTTTTCATCATCTTATCCTACCTGCACGAGATACCTCTGTTACCACTAGGCTGAGACGTACTACTACCTTTCCAAGACCCATTTTATGCACCAAAAATACTGTTAATTTATAATTTAGGCCTAAATCATTACCAATTAACAAAGTGACTCCTAGCTATTCCATTTCACTCATACCTCTCCAGCACATGTACTACTGCATATTGTTTATTTTAGCTTTGTTTGTTTGTGGGCTGATGTTATTCACACATACGTAAGTGCGAATAGGCGGTCAACTACTCACACTTACGGAAGTGCGACGGATACCTAATAATGTAACTTAACATAATGATGTGGAAGTGGTGATTAAAATAAACGTTAAACTGAATAAGGTGCATATGATGATAAAAACTACTAAACTGTAAAAAATAAGAATAACAAATAAACATTCTAGCATGAGCGCAGTGGCGGATACAGAGGGGGGCCAGGGAGGCCATGGCCCCCCTAGAAGCCCACATCCCAACTTTGCCATTGCAAAAGTCTGTAGAATCCAAGACTGGAAAAACGCAATTTTAAAAATACATAGTTTTTAGTTTTTTAAAGTTTTTATATAAAAAAAACTACAATCCGTCAAAATATAGCTTTTAAAGGCTTTTTTAAAGAAACAACTTCAATTTTTGTGTGTAAAATGTTTTTTTTTAAATTAAGAAAGGAGAAGATGGAAAAGATGAAAAATGTTCTGTTGCAGTTATCTTCTAATGGCAATCGAATGACTGGTGAAATCGAGCGATAAAGGTTGCAAAGTGAAAAAAGCGAGCAATTGCACGTTAGTCATCTTTCGGTTCGTCCGAAAACGGTTCAGCAGAGACCACTGTTGCCGAGGAAGGTCAAAACCTGGTTGCCGGATTGTGGGTCACACACTAGGTGAGAATTGACCACCTGAGCCGACTTCCAGTTATGCCTCCATCGACTTTTGATGTCAACTGGTTGCAAATCTAGCCACAGCGGCTTCCTGGATGTCAGTCGTAGCAATGG
>Ga0209149_1000674_pt1 | contig 14973 bp, 7 predicted proteins | sample WorMetTyACAVOLI2_FD_187423 | JGI IMG/M metagenome (GOLD analysis project Ga0209149, IMG submission 187423) | Marine gutless worms symbiont microbial communities from Max Planck institute for Marine Microbiology, Germany - Olavius algarvensis... ... | reverse complement strand
TAGGCGACAGATGTGTCCAAATAATGAATGACGTCTGTCAGCAATAAGAAATGTCAGTTTTCTGGTAGTTTTGTTCTCTCATTGACTACTGCGTTGGGTACCTTGTCATACCATCTGATACCAAGGATACGACGCAGTGCCTGCATGTGAAAAGACTGGATCCTGTCACGATACGGGCATGATATAAGTAACACTTAACATGCTGAGTGCCGCGGAGGAGTGCCGTGAACCGTCATGGAAATTTCAGGGAATTTCACGTTGTCTGGAGAGTGGTCACCCTGATTGTCATGCATGGGACCTTGCAATGTACTGCACGCTGCACTCTACTAACAAACCGAAATCGTTGAAGTCACTATACATAGTGCACGAGCTTAAGGGACCGTGGCACGATGATGTAAACAAGTCGAGTAAACGTTGTTATTGGAGGTAGACAAAGTGCCTGTGTCTGAATCCTTAGAGTAAATCTAGCATGTAGGGTTGTAGGCATACAATTAAGTTTTTACAGTGACAGTACGAAACAGCGGATGACGACTGCCAGGCTTTTGGGCGGCATGACATGCTTTCAGTTTCACCTTGTTTAACATTGGTCGACCTGGGAAGAAGTCTACACTGTCTGAATGCTTTCCGTTTGTGTAATTCAGTTTGTCGTTTGCTACTGCTTCAATTGGCGACATGGATGGTTTCTATTTCTATCTGCAGATGTATATATCTTGATCTATGTTACTCAGACTTGTGGTCTCATTCATGGTGTCTACAACTTCTGGAAATCTACTGGAATTTGAAATCCCTCCCGGAATTTAATTGCTTCTCCTGGAAACCTCTATAAAAGATCGATAATCGATGATTGTTTAGCTGTAGTCCAGTAATTGGGAAACTGGCTAGCACAGTTAATGAATTTTTTCTTATGCTATCTAGTACCTATGTTTACCTGGTAAACAGATCACTGTGATCTCAGAGATTAGCGACGCTGCCCAATAATTGTCAGCTAAAACCAAGTAAGGTCCATCGGGTAAACAGGATCAGCATGTGCACGGAGCCGTCACTGTGTCAAATCTACTGGAGTTTTGTTGAAATTTGTCCCGGAAATCTGCTGTAAATCTACTCGAAATTTGTGCTGATGTGTAGTTGTTGTTGCAGTATTTTGTGTCATATTTTACACTATTGACTCGTTATTGTAGATATGACATTGCGTCATCACCAAGTTGACATTCCTACCGTGACATCAGTCATGCTGCCGCCGTGTGGATGAAGCTTACTTGTTGGCTAGTTGAGAAACTGTACATAGTCATAGTTAAGGAACCGTGACTGTATCCATTGGTTGACCAAGTCCAACACAACTTTACTAGACCTGTAATAGGTCCAGTTCGTCTCGGCGTTATGTAGCTTGTTAAGTCGGCATGGATGTTAGCGCCGTTTGTTAGAGTGTATATTGTTTGTTGCCGTTGCCTTGCCTATGTTGTTGCTGCTGACCACTGTTGTTCTCGGAAACTTACATTGTTGCCACTTTGTATTTATATCTTCACAAAATTTTTGTGCATTGTAAGTAGGGTTGTGAAACTTGAATTTTTTTAAAAACCGGTCATCGTTTTGCAATAACCGATTATTAACCGATCATCGAATTGTGACGTCATAGATTTATAGCTGTGTGATATTAATGATAATGAAAGATCTGCCATACAAAACTTGCACATGTCAACATCCGGTTGACCTACAATAAGAAAAAATAAGTAATGCATTTCAGTTATAATGCTGTGAGCAACGATCGATATCTAGGACATGGGTGCAACGGCTTACTTATATTTTAAAAATAGGTATGATCAAGTGGCACGACAACACGTTTTGATATGCTTTTATTCGAAAAGTTTGTCCAGATGCTGTCAGTTGTTGAGTTCATTGCATTTGCTGCAAATATGTTACTGATATATAATATAAATAAATAAGTACATAATTAATCAATAAATTTTCGAATATCTGTTACTGCATTTGTAAACCGATCATCAGTTTTATGACCGGTGACCAGATAGGCGATGTTCAGTTCACAACCCTAATTGTAAGTTTGTGCGTGATAGTATGTTACAGAAATGTTGTCATTAGTTTAAGTTTAATTGTTTCTGTGTACTACTGGTATTACAGCTGTGGAAATCCACAATAGATGGGTCAGTATATGGCTGAACCCCCAAGAAATTGATACGAAGGTTTTTATAGTGGAATCTGCTACCGTTGGGCATCGCTAATAACTACTGATCTAGTTGATTCTGATGCTGGAAAGGGGTGACGTTCAGGTTGGCGTCCAAGATGATATATCTTAATTGCTATTCAACCCAGAAAGGTGATTTTGGTTATAACCTTAGGGTGTAGCTAATTACCGCTCCAGACCTAACCCCATCCCTAAACCCCTAAACCTAACGAAAAACAAAATTCAAACTAACCCCAAACCTAAATGCACCTGAACTGAGTAAGCTTTAAAACGAAGATATTTGCAGTGAGCTAGTTGCAGCTTGTGAGCCTTTTGGAAGGCGTTTCTGGCTTCAAAAGGGCAGGAGGATGAGGATGGAGCTTGTAACTCATTAATATCCTCCAATGATAGTCTTTAGTTTTGAAGACTATCATGGAATGTTGAAAAACAAATGCCGAGTCAGTGGCTTGATCGAGCGACCTTGACAGATGAATTCTCCCAGAGTTCTCGCTTTGTCATTTCTGTGGAATGACAGTGTAAATACAGACTGTCCAATCATTTTATGCATTATTTTGCATCCAACAGACTCGTATTCATGCATATCCACACCTTTCTGAGCCACAACACCATTGAAAGTGTTCCTTAATGAAGGGTCTGACAAGAAAGGTGAACATTGACAAGTTTTGAACTGATCTTCTTCAGGTCAGACCCTTTTTATCCTTGCCTCTTTTAAATCCTTGTGGTGTGCAGATGTTGTGTATGGCAAGTTTGTGAACTCCTGCATTGCAGTGTTGTACTCCAATGTTATGGGATCCCGGGGACTCTGATCTTCAGACATTCCACTTCCAAGCATCAGACCTCCATTGGTCTTCAGCGATCTCATCAACAGCTGCTCAGCTCAGGCCTGCCCAAAACTGGCTGCTGCGGCAGATAATGTAAAAACCCTTTAAAATTTTCCGAAACGTCTCTATGGTTGATGTCAAGCTGACCTATCTATCGGACATATAAAGTGTGTGGATTTCAAGCAGTTGTAGTGTGCAGCTGCAGTGAGTATTGGAATGCAGTCAGAAACAGCACAAAGATGTCATTATTAGTGACATAGCAACTTTTATCGTGTTTTGATAATTCAGCTGCAACTGACTTGTCTTTAATGTAGCACTCAGTCCCATCTTACATCTTACTTTTCTCCAGGTCTTTGTTTACAAGACAAGGGTCGGTGATGCGAGCACTATTTCTAATGTCATCTCACCGCTCAATAGTGATGTGCATATCCCTTCAGACTCTTCAACCATCGATGCAAATTCAGGACTTCAATCTGCCGTCTCTGAAAGTATGTTGAAGACATTTGTGTTCAAGAAGGTGGCCATGGAATGGTCTCTGAACCAATTTGCCTGTCATTGTATGGCCTACGGCATTTTCTCCATAAACTACCCCGGAACATCCTTAAGTTCTGTGCCCTTCATCAGAGTCCAATAGCTCCTAGCAAATCCAGCCTGGCAGTAACTTCAGTATTCAATCTGTAATCTGTGTTAGTATACTCGAGTTACTAGTGAACATTATTAGCTATGAGATGGGCAATATTGAACTTGTATTTCCATGATATTCATAGTGTAACAGTTTGTTTCCCTATGGCAAAGTGTTTTTTGTAAACTGAAATCATGCGCCGAACTTAGTGTTTGTGACATCAATCATTGTCGGCAATTTCGTGATTATCTAAACTTCTTACTTTAATATGTAACTGAAACGTACGAGCGATGAGTAAAATGTTTGTTCTGTTATGAACCAGTGTTTCCAATTAATGCTTGTAGTTTTTATGCCTGTTTGATAAAATGTGCTTAGTAATCATGCAGGCACAAAAATTTGATGTTGCTGTTGTGTCCTGTATGAATTTCTTCCCACCTGATGCAATTGTAATTTAATGACCAGTACAGATGTATGAGTAACTACCTTCAAACTGTATGAGTAGGTTATACCATTGTCTGTAGTGGTATACACAAGTGTATGCCACAAGAGACTATGGCATAACATACTTATTTCATGACTGTCCTGCTAGCGCCAACATGGGCCTACGAACAGCGCGATAAACTGTTCACGCTTCAGTAGGCTATGAGAGATAGGAGACAAAAGTAGGTCATGAAATAAATGATATTATTCTCTGCATGAGCCTAGAGTGATCCAGCACTTCACTGAATGCAAACAACGTTTTTAGATAGAAAATACGCGTGTGATTATTCGAAGAGACAGTTATGCTTATCACAAGGTCGGTTTGGTTTTAACAGCAATTTCAAGACAAGTGGGCTATATTATGCGTGTAATTGGTTAGAAATATTTATGTCAGATAAAAAGTTAAATGGTAATTGCACTGAATTAGGTGTCTAGTTTTTGACATCGTATATATTGTGAACATTCCTTGGTAAGTTAACGTTCTGATGTGATGAAAATAGGTTTTTCTAAAACATAATCTTAATAGTTCTGTTTTTATTATTCTGCAACTCCTGTCAAAGTTCTGAAATCTTAAAAAACGAGGTCCTTGACCACCCTATGTTATAGTAATGCATCAGCAATGATACTGAAAAATCACGTGAGATAAGTACCAGTTGTTGACTCGGGTTTCATTGAACTCAGCCGAGCAGTTATGGTATTATGCTGACTAAGGTACAGCTACAGACATGTCGATATGTCAAAATAAGGGTCACCATGCAAAATAGCAAAATAACGTATTTCACATGATATGGACATATTTATAGCATATTAAATATGTAAGAACAACAGATCTCGCTGACCACTGCTACTGTCATTCAGAGCTATTTTCGTAACTACATGTATAATGAAAACAAAAATCATTCGTTTTACAAGAACGAGAATTTAAACTAAATAAAAATTCAAGCAAGCTGAACAAACAAAAATATAAAAAAATATTGAAGACAGTACGGACTAAATCCAGACTTCACAGTCCTAATAAAAATCCTGCCATTTAAAACACAAAATAGCCAACCCAAAATAGCTGCAAACTGACACTGGTTAACTTTTTGAACTCGACTCCATGACTGATGCCAGTGTACTGTAATACTTTGCTAATGTGTCATTAAACTTGCGTATGACGAACTTTGTAAGTACTATTATGCAGCCATAGTTAATACAGCCATAGATTTAACTAAATACGGGGAACTAAACTGGAACTAAAAGTATTTTTAAAAATTAAAAAATTGAACTAAAACTATAACAAATAATTATTTTCTAAGAACTAGATACAGAAAAACTACAGAAAAAAAGTACAATAATATGAAAATAAAAATTAATAGGTAGAGAATAATATAACAACTAAAATTAATTTGCAGAACTAAAATAGCTCTGCTGTTATCATTACTAACTACACGCAGCAATTAGCTGAAACCATAAATAGTGTAACTTACTTTCGTATGTTGTTTACTATGAACAATCCACTTGTACGTTACATTACACATCACAAGGAACGAAGCTATATAAATAACAAACACTCGCTAGACCATGTAAAAGAGAACTACACCCAAAGCAGTACAATGGCAAAACACGATGTTCGAGTACTTGAAGTTGAGTGCTTTACACACTGAACTGACAACAGTTCATGATAACGTCTCTGGCAAGTGAATGGAGAACAATGAAGCACAGCAGTGTAATTATGTGAGCAACTGGACATCAGATAAATACATCCAAGTAAACTGCAGTTCACATAGAAAACTGCACGCACAGAAATGAGCAAATGACTTGATGATCAACCAACAATTTCAAAATGAGTAAAACTGCAACTGAAGTTGGAATGGTACAATATGTTACATATGCCACACCAGCATTTGACAATTGCTAGAAAACCTACTGGACTGAAGGGGTTGACAGTGATGCCTCCACCACGTCTCCAAGTCTAACTGTGGCATTGTGTGACCTTGACCTTGATCTCCTGACCCCAAAAGTTGACCATTTTATCTCCTTGACCCAGAGACCACTTGTGCCAATTTTCAGCAAAATCAGTTCGTTCATTTTCCCAAAAAATTGTGTTCACGAGACTGGTAATTCACGGAAGGGCGGACGAAGTGGATGAATGGCCAGGTAGAAAATATCATGCCTCTGGCCAGTCTTGACTGGTGGAGACATATGGTATGGTATGGTAGGGTTTAACGTACCACTCGACATATGTCACAAACAGCACAGAGTAAGCATCAGCAACGTGTGCATGTTAAACAGTACACAGCATACACACACAATTATAACAATAAAACATTAACACTATCTGCAAATTACTCAGCTATATAAATATTACACAGGCTAAACAGCATATTTATACTGCACAAATAAGCTAGAGCATTACTGTCGCCACCACAGTGCCATTTATTAAAAATACTATGTTGTCTGAATGTACAAACTAGCTGCATCATTATAAATCTACAAAAAAAAAACTGTAGAACTGCTGATATGTTAACAATATGGTCACTAGTAGTCTAAAGCACTGTTAGCAGTAAAGCCGAGACAGTCAAAAAAGCTGCCAGTTATGTCAACCCTTACCCTGTCAACTCATACCATGTTACGGTTGGTCATGCATATGAATGGCAGGGTACAAGATGATGCGGTACCCGGTACTACTTAACTGGGGCCCGATTCTCAAAAGTTCCTAAGATTTTCTTAAGTTTTTCTTAAGTCTTGCCTAAGTTTTTCCTAAGTCAAGGAGTTAAGAAGTCCTAAGAAATACTTAAGAAAATTCTTAAGTCAATTCTCAGAACATTTTCTTAGCGATTCCTAAGTTTTTCTTAACTACTTTTAGCATAAAAATAGCAATTAGAGTTGCTGTGGTCATGTGACACCTGAGAATCCTTGGCTTGAAACAGTGACGTTTGGCAGACGTACTGGACATACCGTATTATTATTGGTAGGCATTTATGAAAAATTATTTTGTATAATAGGTTGGAAATTTAAATGGCTGCCTGTTGCTAAAACAAAAATTCATTTATAAACATTAATGATAATAATAATCATGATATCTGTCTTGAATATGCCAATATATAAACAATGTGTGAATGCCAGACGAATTGACTGGTATACGCCGGGCGCCACCTGGCGAGTACGTCGGCACTGTCTAATGCTTCGATAGGCCTATGTACGGTTTTCCTGTTCATGTCTAGGCATCTTCAATATCTGTTGGTGCTTTGATTGCAATAAGCATGCAATCTGCTGCTCCAATGCCCTTGGAAAAGTCATTTTTTTGTTTTTAAGGTTTGCTTAAGACAGCTTCATGGCTTTCCTAAATATTCTCCTAACTTTTGCCTAAGTTTTTCCTAAGAACTTTTGAGAATTAGAATTGTCCTAAGTTTTTCTTAGGAAAATCTCAAGCCTAAGTCTGACTTAGGAACTTTGAGAATCGGGCCCCTGGACAACACTGAAGTGACTGAAACAATGAACGTACATCACTGATACACTCACACTCTCGATGCACAGCTAACGAGCAAGTTTGATAGCACAATGAAACAAACTGTCCAAGCAGTCTTTACAATGAAACATTACTGGAAATAACTCGGCAACTGTGTGTATAACACCGCAATACCATCACAACACACCACAGCCAAAAACGGACTTGGATTTCCAACGTTTATGCTTTGTCCTACATTACTTAAGCAATACAGTATGGCGGCACTTAGCCAATGGCTACTAAAAGTTACTAGGCTGACAAACTGACAGAAACATTGAATCATTGTCTAAATGACAAATTTTTGGCCAATGACTATACAATACGATCCAAAAACCAATAATGACGACCAAATGATGCTTCAAATACTTGGTTATTGATTGCCTGAGAACATCACAACTTGGAAACTGCATGTTTAGTTACAAAAATAATATTACAAGCTGTAACAAATCAGCAGTATATAAATATACAAACTGTACAAAACTATCACACAGTCACACTGCAACGACATGACACACACAGGTTGGGCAAAAATAACTTGCACAAACAACATGATGAAATTTGGTGCGACGTCAGATAAAAAGCGGTATAATCAGACTCCACTGCATCCATTAGTTACATGTAACAGTTATCTTGTAGCAGACAGATCTAAAACGACTTATATGGCTCCACTTACAGTTAGCAACTGATCGAATTTGTGGAAAAAATGGAGCATAAGACAGAAACAATCCACAATGTCCAGCTGAAACTGATCACAATCAAATGGAACAGTTACAAATTGAACAGTATTTCAAAAGGCAGTTACTGCAAGCATCCCTACTGTCAGTCCTGCGTCTGTGTAGACAGAAATGTGATATCGGTATAGACCAGTCAAGCTGGCAAAATGTATCAGCATACCAGAGGCACCATATGGTGACTCTTGGAAGCTACTTGCATACATGTATCTGTAGCTGGGTACCCCCATGCCAAACGCATCTCCTACATTTTTGATCCGATAGCAAAAGTTTTCCAGCCGAAGATGCACGAACGATCCTGATGGAGTTTCCATATATGTTTTCATTTGCAAATGTGACATAAAGTTGACGAATGGACCCAAAATTGTGTCTTTAGTCATCGCTCCTGAGATGACTTGTAAAGCTGGTCAAATGTCCATCCATGCATCCGTGCAGTCTCAACATTTTCAAAACCCTACGGCTCTGCGACCACTGGGCTGAGGTTGATGAAACTTGGGTCGGCTGACAAAACTTCTAGGAAGCGCAGGTTTGAATTTTGGCCCCTGCACCACATAGGTTATTTTTAGATTTTATACGAACCAGGGATCTAGGAGAAAATTTTACAGTTGGTTGGCATTTAACGGCACTTTCAGCACAAAAAGGCTATATCGTGCCATGCGAAAAGTAAAAGTTTGTTAAAGATATTAATTTCTGATAAGAAGTAAAAATACGCTGTTTAGGGTATTAGTTAAAATGTGAGAGAGCTCAAAAGCTGTGACAAGATGATCATGATGAAGATGAACAACTAAAAAATAACAGTAACTAAAACTATAATGAAAACATCAAAACAGTTCATACGAACTACTTTGTTTAAAGGTTAACGGACCCTCATGCAACCGTGTCTTTGTGAGAAAATTTTACATTCTGCATAACTAAACCTATAAATACCCCAAGTTTCACTGAAACCGGACGCTAACTTGCAAAAGTCGCATTTACAGAAAGACAGACACAGGACTGTCCCGTAACTTATAACAACTGTCACTGCTAACTGCAGTTACATAATGAAATTAATACTGACTACACCAAGTCCACATATTACTGCACGAGATTCCACTTTGTGGTCCACCTTGTGGAATGCATTATAAATGTTGTATATTACAGAATACACCAACAACAAAAATCCATTCAACAGCAATTATTCCATGACAAGACAACTGTACAAACACTATTACATTAATCTACAAAACTATAAATTTTATTGCAATATCGGAATGTCAATAAAGTTGACAATTCCTTAAAATGACAGCACAACTGATCACAAAACACGATGTCACTTAGCGACATATTCATATCTTGATGCTGAGCATCCAGTGCTGCTTTTTGACACTTCTTTTTGCACAATTAACTGGTGTTAAACAAAAAAAAATCCTGGTGCAACCACATACCAGCAGATAACACTGCTTACAATTGCACACACACACACTGACATAAATCAACCCATGCTAATAAACGTGATGACGAACCCCAAAATATAATCGACTGTTTCTTGACCTAAGGCCTAGTGTTTCCAAAAACTGTATGTAAATCATCTATAACAGTGGTAGTAATTGAGCTTCCAAAGTCATGAGCTACAATGCTGAGTGCTGGGTGTTGATGGCAGACCTGCTAGAACAGAATTCAACTCCCGACCCAGCATTTGTCAGTTTATGTCAGGTTATCAGTGTGTGTACTATGACATTTAATTTCACTCCAGACACTGTGTTGAGAGATTATAGATAGGAGACAAAAGGAGGTCATGAAATAAGTGATATTATTCTCTGCATGAACATACGAGGGGCGTTCAAATAGTTTTGCAACTAGACCATAAAGAATGGAAATGTTACAAACTGCACTTTATTTTTGAATATAATCACCACCGAGTTCCCTCCAGCCACTCGTAGCTTGATGTAGCACTTCACTGAATGCAAACTACGTTTTTAGACAGAAAATACGTGTGTGATTATTCAAAGAGCTAGTTATGCTTATCACAAGGTCCGTTTGGTTTTAACAGCAATTTCAAGACAAGTAGGTTATATTATGCGTGTAATTGGTTAGAAATATTTATGTCAGATAGAAAGTTAAATGGTAATTGCACTGAATTAAGTATCTTTGGCATTGTATATATTGTGATCATTTCTGCAGTCGCCTGAAGACAGTGCTATTCATTCGTAGCTATTGCGCATGAGCGCAGCCGTTCATAACTGTGTGATAAGGTCTGCGTGATACATAAATGCTGTGACATTAACATTAACATCATTGTGAACATGACTTTTAATTCTGAGATGAGTAAAAGGGTTCAATGTATCCTCTCTTAACTGTGACAGGTCAAGGACTGTAATGTGAGCCATCACGTGGCAGGCCAGTGGCAGTGTGAAGGTGATGCTCAGTCCAGACAGGTGGAGTATAGCAGGTGTCCCAGTGGAACATGCAGCTTAAGGTGAGCTAATTAAATATTCAGGCTGACTGAAGACCTATGCCTTTCCCTGCCTTCTTGCCACATTCACCCTTCACTCATAGTGTCAACTGACTTAGCATTAGTGCACCTGCACCGTGAAACTCAGATCTGCCAATTTTCAGCAATTTCTTATTTGCTTACGACTTATGGCACACTATTATTTCCAAGCCAGCGTGGTATATAACCAACATACTCTTATACGAACGAGTCCCAAGCCGCATTAACTGGGAACGGCATCCAGCGTAAAATGTTGGCGGTTCACTGTTTATCTGCTCATCTTCAGTGTGCTGTTCCTGTTATATTCTTTGCTGACAAGCCAGCTAGTGGATTTGAGGACAGGATCAGCGTGGAATGGAAGGGTCAGCAGTACACTCACCCGGGTTGTCCTCGAGAAAGGGTCGTGAAACAAGTTTGTTGACGCTATGTAAACTGTTTTCAATTTATTGATTGACGACAGCAGCCATGCATCACTTGGCTGATGCTGTGCCCCTGTTGCAGCCGCAAGCAAGCATCTGTAACGTTTTCACTAAGCTTGTTAACAGTCGGACAAGCCAATAAACCAACTATCACACCACGCAGAAACATAACCTCCTTCGTGGAGGTGATTAGCCCACATGTGTGGAGACATCATATAAATAGCAGAAAAATCTTCTGAAGCTCACACAGTATCAATAATAGAAACAGCACATCACAAGCTTTTTCAACACACACTCTAATCAAGTATCATTTGACTATTTTTTTCAGTTTGTTTTAAGCATACAGTACCTTCTGTCATGATACTGTACCAACAAACAATTATACCCAACAGTAGACGAAACAAGTTTTAAAAACAACTTTACAACGCCAGATGGGCTGGATTACCACATGTATCTATAACGTTGAGTTTTACATAAACGATTCACAACACGATAACAAAACCGTCACAAAACACGAGAAAAACAAATGTTTGGCAAGCACAAAGAAACCCGAAGATAGAACTCATGGTACTTTAGTGCCACGATGAGTTACATTCAGACTGTTCACAGCTTTACGTTATCAAAGAATCGCGGCAATTCTGTGACGTCTGTAACAAATGAGTGCACAAAGCGGCTTCAGCAGCAATGGAGGCCTTGGCGTAGTACAGTGGATCGTGGCCTTCATGGTCGAGTGCTCTAGAATCGGCACCATTCTGTATAGACATGCATCATCACACACATGGATTCCACATAACTTTAACACACTACCAATTCATCTAAACATATGGGAAAGCACTGTTGCAAACATATACAACTGTTTCACAGCCATTAGCCAGTGGTCCATAAGTCTCTGAGAAAACCTTGAAAGACTGACGGCAGTGACATTTTGACAGTCCAGATGACATTTCTGTGACCCACCAACAGCATCAAATGACAGAAGGCATTTCAGCCAGAAAAGTACTATCACAAATGCATCAAAGATTATACCTCCAAAGCATACTGCACTTAAGTCAGTCAGCTATAACCATTAACCCTTTCAGCTCTAACTATTAACCCATTCAGCTCTTTGACACTGTTTGTTAGTGACAGTATGGGCATGTGGCCTGTAAAAATCTCACACCAACTATGCCAAGAAATTTCCTATTTTGGAGACATTTTGGGGAGTTAGTTCAACGTGGAGTAACTGCAAAAAGGTCGGCCAGTAAAGCAGAAAGGAAATAACTGCAGTTAAATAAGTACTTTATCAAAATGACTTTACTTGGGAAAACAAGTTAGCTGCATGCACGCACGTGTTCATCTGAAGTTATAAACAAATAAAACAAATGAAAACATCAAATCTTGCTAAGAATATTTTTTCCGATTTCATTAGTGCTCACTTAAATACTAAACTATTGTTACTAAAATGGAACAAAATACACAATAAGCAGCAATTGTGGGGAATTATAAGTAGTATCAGTAACATTAAATAAGTAAGTAAGTTAGAATATTTCTATTCGGCACAGTTAAAAGCAGTTCACACTGCGCTGTGGCCTCACTATCTGAATAAAAATGTCTTCAGTAACCGCCTGAACTGGCTGTATGACAGCCCACATAGTCTGAGATTAGGCGGTAGACTGTTCCAGACTAGTTGTCCTGTGGCAGCAAAGGTCCTGTCTCCAAAACTGCTGCGCGTCTGACTGACAGGGAGTGTTCGAGTGTCGGCAGAACGCAGTTGTCTGACGAGGGCGTAGGCGACGAGCTGACAGTCGTCGGCCAGGTAACCCGGAGCATTACTGGACAAGGACCGGTGGACGAGGGTTGCAATCCTGAAGCAACCAGCAGTCTCCGCGTGTAACATAACTGTGACTAAATACGACGTAAATAATTAAACAATGAAACAAACATGAAACTTTCACACAACCTACCCAGAGCAGCAGCTGGAGTATGACGACGTTTCCGAGGAATGCTGCAATGTGTAGCGCAGTGCGCCAGTCTGTCTGGTTGAATGGAGCACTGACTAGTTGCCTATCTGCCGAGCTGAAGTGACTAATGACCAGTATTGTTTTGTTGACGTCTTGTCTAGCAACAGCATCAATAAGTTGCTACACACGCATAAATACACAAAGTCATCGTTGATAGTCAAACGCCTTAGAATCAAAGACACACTCTCTTGGCAATAATACCAAGTTAACTTAAAGCATTTCAACATATAAAAACAACAATACACACAACTAGGTACAGGGCAGTAAGATAAAGCATTTGACAGCTTTCCGCCTGGCAGCAAACATAGTCAAACTCGACACACTTTCATTTGATGTTCTTCAACTCATAAGTCATATTTGACATTGTCCATGATTAACTGAAATCTAATCCTTATGTACATTTTACTACATTTTTTCTACTTACATTTTAATATTTCTATTATAGTTGCTCTCAGCTAAGCTATGCTAGAGCAAGACATAGTCTTTACCCACCCCAGTCTCTTCTGAAGCAAGGGGGTTCCCCTCGGACCTACATCACTTACCTGGGACAAAAATATATCACACATGGCAACACAACAGAGGCAAGAATTCACAAAATACATATTTCATCACACGCTGGTAATGCTTCAAAACTAATAAGCACAGGACTGTGCGGTTTTAACCGTTAGATAGCACAAAGACTTCTTTCATACCCTAGGTCCCAGAGGAACCCCCTTGCTTCAAGAGACTGGAGTGGGTAAAGATGGCAAAAATGCAGGTTTTCGACCAGTAAATCGTTATATCTCGGAAACGACAGAAGATAAGCAGATAGTCATAATGGAAGACTAATAGGCAGTGGCATACGGGTTTTCAGTTGGTACTGATTTTGATAATGACCTTAAACGACCTATATGCAGTATCTTACGCTATATAGATTTTTCCAGTATGGTACTCACTATGTAGAAGCAAATAGAAACAGAAAAAAATGAAGACAGACCCATATTATTAGCAGCAAAAAAGACAGCCCAGGTTGGAAGGTTTCAGCGATGTACAGATTGCACATAACTTCGTAGGGTGAGTGACCCCGAAACCAGATTTCAAGGACACTGTATTCTTCAATGCCGCTAGATATCTCGAAAATTGTACAAGACAGAGCTATAGTTACAATGGGAGTTGTATATAATCTAGCGAATGGTTATTTTTAATGACTTTCTAGGGCACACCATGTTCAACGTTGAATATCTCAGAAATGACACAAGATAGACACATGGTCACTACAGACCACTAACAGAAAGTGATATGTGGCCGATTCAGTTATGCCAATGACAGTGATCCACCTTCAAGGTCATTTCATTGATTTTGTCTCAAAATAAGTGTAGCCTGCTTTTCGGGCTCTGATAGAAGTCCAGGCAATCTAATGAAGGATCACATTGCTGATGACCTTAAAGGGACACTCCGGCGCAGATTGACCTATATATTTTTCTCGTTCAATAAAAAGTTTAATATACAACATTTTCACCTACAAAGTTTGGACTCTCAATTTTTACCGTAAGGGGTCAGAAATTTGAAGTTTCCTTCTGACGCTGGGAAATTCCAAACTCTGCCGGTAGGTCCTACCGGCGTCGCATGTTGGTTGTGCAGCGTGCACTAATACGTATCATAATTCGTTGGGGAAAAGATTTTTCGTTTTCCAACGGATTCTGAACGGTACGTACAGCAATTTGTTACATTTAGTATGGTATTTGTCACTCCACCAAAGATATA
>Ga0209149_1000673_pt1 | contig 14987 bp, 11 predicted proteins | sample WorMetTyACAVOLI2_FD_187423 | JGI IMG/M metagenome (GOLD analysis project Ga0209149, IMG submission 187423) | Marine gutless worms symbiont microbial communities from Max Planck institute for Marine Microbiology, Germany - Olavius algarvensis... ... | reverse complement strand
TTCCCGCCCGACTGAGGGTAGGAGGCTGAGTTGGCCTGATCAAGCACACAGTAGGTTAGCAACTTGCTCAAGGTTGCTTGCAGTGGACCGGGTGTGAGTCGAACCCGCAACCTCTTGGTTACGAGTCCGATACTCTACCAACTGGACCACTGCGCCCACCAGGTGCCATCTCCGGGTTTGGCGTAGTATAGTTGTAGTTGTCAGATCGAAAATTAGACCGCAATGACACATATTTTCGCTCTAGTGTAAACGAGGAAAGAAGCTCAGTTTAGCTCATTTGTGTCCCACTTGTTCAAATCAGTCTTTGTCATTAGTATACATTGCGATAGCTCCAGTGTTTATCATTCGTTGCATATTTACAGCACAGTGTAGCGCAGCACGAACGTAGCCTATCAGCACAATCGAGGTCCGGACAGCTAGGGGACGCAGGTCCCGGGGTGCATGGGGGCGACGGTGCATGTACATTAGGCCCCTTCCACTATACCAGTCGGAAATATCTGGCGTTAACATTATCTCCACGCTGTAATTTCCTCGCTTTACGCAGAGGCATATAGGCATTGGCTAATCATAGATTGAAGAGTAGGCACCCCGGCGGAAAGCTTTAGTCCCCCTAATGAAGTTACGCCAATAGAGGATTTTGAGCATTAGAACATGCAATTTTAAGACAAAATTTAAATAGCATAACTTCTGGAAATGGAGAAATCCTCGATAAAACGCTATCAATGACAGACCCACCATGTAGGCCTACTTCAGCTCCTTGCCCCACAAGCCTATTTCTAGCCACGTCACCGATTTTAATTCCTTTTGGTTCCCATTTCACAGTTTCACTACACAAATCGGTTGATTCCGTCCCCCAGTGGCGGTTCTAGGCCGGGGCCAGGGGGGCCACGGCCCCCGACCATTTTTTGTCCAGGCCCCCCAGTTTTTCCACCGACTACTTATTATTGCGACGGACGACACAATGTTCACTTGGCGCTCGGGGACCCCCCCCCCCCCCCCCCCAAGATTTTTTGGCTAGAACCGCCACTGCCCCGTCCCCTTAGATTTCCCACGAGCATATTACGACGTGATTATCTGCTTGACAGGCACGTTAACGCTAAGTAAAACTGAAACTTAAATTCTGCAAGTAGATTCGCGGTTCGCAAGAGTCGCAGTGAAGGTTTCTGGCACCCAGGGCAAGCAGACCCCCCCCCACTCCACTTAGTGAATGCTACACACTGATCAGCGCGGCAGCACAGCAAACTTCAGGGACAAAACTGAAAATCTGATTTGCTTGGGCTTGGGCTGAAAACTGTACAGCCAACTGATTGTGCCTGGTTTTGGCGCCCTACGGGCCTCGCGCGCTGGACGATCTCGATCTCTCCCGCCCTTCGCTCGATTGTCACTGCGCCAACACGAACACAGCTGTGTGAAGGCCTATGGACTCTAGTGCATGGTCTGATTCAGCCAATGAATGAATGAATGAATGAAGATAAGAACTGCAGCAATGAACGTCATCATGCGATGTCTGTTGATGCCGGCAGAACTAACACAATCTGTTGACGGTTTGCCACTCTTTGGACCATTCACCTTGTCCTGTGTTTTATCACACACGTCTGGAGTCTGATGATTGTGATGCTCGTCACACGTTCTCATCCACAGGCCTGCTGCTACTGCAACACATACACTCTACCACCTAAATACCGATAATTAACGCCAAGACAAGGTTCGCCTGTGCCAGTGATGTACTGTAGTCCTCGAGGCCAGACCTTGGTATCGAGGTCAAATGTGTTTGGCCTTGGCCTCGGGATCCAGGGACCATGGCCTTGGCCTCGGGATCCAGGGACCATGGCCTTGGCCTCGGGATCCAGGGACCATGGCCTTGGCCTCGGGATCCAGGGACCATGGCCTTGGCCTCGGGATCCAGGGACCATGGCCTTGGCCTCTGGATCCAGGGACCATGGCCATGGCCTCGGGATCCAGGGACCATGGCCTTGGCCTCGGGATCCAGGGACCATGGCCTTGGCCTCGGGATCCAGGGACCATGGCCATGGCCTCGGGATCCAGGGACCATGGCCTTGGCCTCGGGATCCAGGGACCATGGCCTTGGCCTCGACAGCTGTATTGGCGTCACCCTCCAACTCAAGGCCCGACAGCTACTTTTAAAGTAAAGCTAAAAGTGTGTTAATAATAATTTTTATATAATTAATTATAGGCGTAAATGAATATTTTACAAAAGCAATCAAAATTTAGTCCATTACCTATCCTGTATCTCAATATCTGCTCTGGCCGTATACTTTAGTCTTGGCCTTCAGATTCTGGCCCGGACTACATCACCGACCGTCTGTCATTCGTACCTTTTTGTGGTTTCCACGGCGATTTATTATTTCACTTTTTCAAAACAGTGTTCAGCTTCGTGAGTCAGCACGTCGACGGCGGTCGAATAGCGACTGGCGAAAAGGATCGATACATCGCACATTCGATGGATCGAGCATTAAGGGGCGTTTATAGCGACACAACTCGACACACACACACACACACACAGAGATGATTTATTAGCAAACCATATAAAAACATAAAGTAGAAAAGTGTAGAGAAGGAATGCTAAGGGGGAGTGAGGTCTCAAAGGACTCTTACCACTCCCCTGTTAAAAAATAAAAACAATTAAAAATTTACAAACTGAGTCAGATCAACAGTGGACAATCTACGTTTAAAAGTTGCAGTAGTTTGAATGGAACAGTTTGCCGGAGCATGTTGTTAATTGTGAAACTAGTAGTTTCACAATTAACAACATGCTCCGGCAAACTGTTCCAGGCATTTACGTTACGACATACAAATGAACTGGAACGACAATTCACATTACCATGCTGTTTTATGATTCTCAATGGATGGCCACGGTTATGGATAACATTACAGTTAATGGTGTCAAAGAGGGAACCTGCATCAATGTCGACAAAACCATGTAATATATTATAATACATTACCAAATCGAGCTTCAATCGCCTCATTTCCAGTGTTTCGGCTTCCAGTTTGTTTAGTCGCTCACATTAATGTAACACGGAAAACCGCTTTAACCTTTTTGTGAATTTTTTTTGAACAGATTCAACTTGTCTTATGAGCGAGACATAGCAAGGAGAACGTGTTGTCGACACGTTCACAGCGTGAACAACTGTCACCGATCAGTCCTGAACGTCGTGACCCAGTTAACTCAGTTTGTAGGCCATGACGTCATATATGACGTGTTTTGACGAGTTTGCCGGGAATTTTGGAGTGAAGAATTTGAATAAAAGTTAATAGAATTACGGAAAAAATGCCAAAGCCTTCAGCGACCGTGTAAAAAAGCAGCGGCGCTAGAAAACATTTCTCAGGAAATGAACGTCAGTGGTTGGTATATCACACGTTACGATGTAGCACTGGAAACAAAATCATGACTGACCTGCTTCGCGCTGATTGGCTGTACGCTGTTCAACTGGGTCAGTTGCATTGCCGATCATCGGCGAAATAAATGGAGATGGAGACGGAGATGGAGTTGCGTCGGTGAGGGTGTCTATAGCGACGCAACTCAACTCGACGTCGAGTGAAGTTGAGTTGCGTGGCTATAAACGGGCCTTTACTGAACGATGAACGACATAAAGCACAGTTCCATGAACACGACACTTGACAGTGAAATTAACAGTCTCCCCGGGCGCGTTCTGTACAGAGCCAATTTAAGTTTCTGGGCTCCTAGTATTCCATTTTGGGGTCCATCCCTGGGTCATAAATTTTGACATGGTGCATAGCTCCTAATGAGCAGAGTTGTTTTCAGAAAATTGCAATTGGTCTGTACAAATGACGACACGCCATAAATCGCCGTTAGGCCCCCTACCTAAAATATTATGTGAAATTGCATGACGAGTTGAATATTAGCATTAAATAAATTCAGTGAAGGAGCGCGCCTGACTGAAAGCTGCAGAGCTAATTCACGGTTAACTTGATAACGATAGGTCCACGAAGCCCCCCTGTCCATTTGGTATCTTGGCCCCCTTGACCTTACGGGGCCCCAGGCACATGTCTACGCGTTGCTTATTGGATAATGCGGGCCTGCAGTCTGACCGATCAGTAAATCGTTGAACAATCAACATAATTATTAGACGAGCATGTCGCTCATTAGTGACTGTTAGTCTACTTACTTACTAACTAGACAGTGAAAACGACAGTCGTATTAACCGGAGTCGGTGAAGTTGATGTGTCTGGGAAGATGTTCGGTCCAGAAGGCACACTCACTGATCCGAGGTCCTCGACCGACTGATCCATGTGACCGTGACTTGCCGACGTAGCGCGAGTTGATCTCGAGGTACTGTCTGCGAGCTGGGCGATGTACCGGCCACGTACCGGCGTCAGATGATGAAGATGACGATGAGGAGGAGGATGAGGATGAGGATGGTGTGGTAGGTTTGCGGAAGGCTGACCGGCGGTTTGGATCACTACGCACCAACACAGCGAACCTAATTAGGCTTCGTGACAAGTCTCAGCTGCATGTTAATATGCCGCATGACGGCGACAAAGTCGTGTCTACTTAAAAGTAAATAATTTGCCACGTTTCCAAACACAATTAACACAAGAAGCTCTACTATTGCAGACAAGCCGCGCGATGCTTCGTGTCTGTCAGTAGTAAGCTTCAACAATACAATACCTCGAGCGCAGTATTTTATTATTAGTTATTTCGGTGGCTCCAGATTTACCAATGCGTACAATTAAATTCTGTTTTGTGGTCTTTGGCGTAACGTCCAGGCTTTTTGTCATAAACAAGATTCACATGATGCGTGGCGCGGCGGCGTTTGTTGATCACCAGGTGTGCGTCGTCCGTCTCTGGTCGTCTTCTAGTGCTATAAACTGTAGTACTCCACCATGGACATCTGGATTATATAGGAGTCCATGACTCCACCATCGCAATGTTGACGACACGCGACGGTCAAGCAGTGACCGATGCCAAAACCAGATACTGGTCGAAAACAGCGACTTTTGCTCCAGTTAGGGGCCCGGCCTATATATGCGTAAAAGTGAATTAATTCTGACCCGGTTTTCGCGAAGTTTGTCCAGTACGTGATCATCTGCCGACTGAGCGCGCGCTCTCTGTCCGTGAAGTTGTCGTGGCGCTTCAGTGGTTCACCAAACACGAAGAAGATATCGTCGCCATGTAGCACGCCCATCCACTCCGGCCACGGGTTGGACCGGTAGCGTTCAGTGAAGTAGTAAGCGTAGACGGGCAGCCCGGCGGACGCGTAGCGGCCGGCGAACTGGTTGAGTGGACAGACGAACTGGCTGTCGCTTGTCGCCATGTCAAGTGCGAAGATGTTCTTATCGTCGTCTTCTTTGTCCAGCCAGTACGTGTACTGATGCTGTACCAGCCGTGTTATATGGACTGAATACAATCACTAACCCTTTAATGGGCACAAGTAGTGCCACGTCGAATAATATAAAATTGGTACACTGGCCGTTGATGGGTGGGCTGTTACATTTGGTACTACAGCGAGGAGGGGACTGGGCGGGGCATGGGCCCCGCCCAGGCCCCTCTTCGCTGTAGTACCAAATGTAACACCCACCCACCCATCAACGGCCAGTGTACCAATCATTGCTGTATAATGGTCGGTTGCTCTACGGTTTTAGTGTGCCTATTAAAGGGTTAAATTAACCGGAGGCATATTGGTAATCACTGATCCAACGCTATGACTGTGATTGTTACTCGCACCCGCTTCGGCGGGCGTAGATACTGTTTTCAAGCGCGTTACGGTATGCCGTGGTTCTGTGTCGATCCATGGGTACGTCCGTCCCTCTTGCTTTCAGGCAACGGATATAAATACTCTTTACTTACTTACTTACTTACTTAAAATGGTCTGATTTACTTTAGGTAAAGACCAAATGTTCTAAGTCCAAGGTTGGATATGCTTGCTGTGACCGCACTGCAGACTTTCTTCTTATCACTGAAATCTACATTGCGTTCCGACAAAAAACACCACTTTATTTTCTTGCATAACTCTTAGAAATATCAACCGATTTAAATAAATTTCGGTAAATATAGCTGAGGGAATGCTACATAGGCATATAAAATAATTTGTCGCTTTCGGTGAATAATTTTTGTTGGCAGCGACGTAAAGAAGATGTCAGAAAAAGTGCGGTAACGTCAGCGATGGCTTTGCCGTTGAAGATCGACATATAATTAAATTCTCGTGAATAAATAAAAATTATGAAGCACGCTACTTTCTAAAGATGTTTCCTGACAAATGATGAGGTTTTACTGCGTTAAAACATTCAGCGGAAAAAATGACAGCAGTGGCATCATTGACTCGTGTTCAAGTTGTGGTCGATCACACGGTGCCTACACAACTGCAACAATCAACAAAATTAAAGATCTAGCAATGATTTTTGACCAGTGACTAGCCCATCACGACTACAAATTCTGTCAAAAATGCATCCTGACCAAGCGTTTTGTTACACACGTTTTACTCACTCGCAGCCGTTTAATGAGATGTTTATCTTCAACGGTAAACCGCACTGCTGTAAAGGCGCAAAGTGTTCAGTTTGCTTCAACCCAGCCAAACCTAACTGTGGACTGGATGTACCTGACCCATGTCAAACCCTGCCTAATCCTACGTATATGCTCACTGGTCAGTGCGAGACTGACAGAATATCTTCGCGATGATACTACTGCAACTGCGCTGGCATCTAGCGAACGAATATGAAATAATGGCTGCCAAAGAGAAGCACTGTCGATCAAAGAGACCACATTTTCGGCTGCCATGGCGGGACCCTGGAGCGACCATGGCGGGACCCTGGAGCAATCACAGCAAAATCTGAGACGTCCATGTGCAAACTTTCAGCCAAATCCGTTCAGCACACAGACAGACAGACATACAGACACACACATACAGACACACAGACAGACAGACATACAGACACACACATATAGACACATACAGCTAACGTAATATCCCCATAGGGCCTACACGCGGCAGATAATAAAATACTGCGACGCACCTTGATGTCATCCATGGCGGTGGCGCCGAGTTGGTGATGAGGCCTGTACTGTGGGTAATACTGGAACAGTAGGTCCAACGCCTCCAAGTAGGCGCGATAAGGCATCGTCTTCTGACGAAGTCCGAGGTTGTCAGTCAACTCGTAGATGAGGAAGAACGACGCCTCATTGCGGTTGCTGCCCAGCAGTATTGGACAGTGCTTGAACTGCGCTCGCCTCAGCAAGATTTCTGGCTGCCGGGGCAGGAAGACACCGTCGACGACTGGCAGGAAAGGAAACTGCATTATACGGCGAGTGACCCACTGTTCGTGTACGATGAGACCAGCGGGCTGCGCTCGTAGGCAGGCCGCTACCTCGGACATGTTGTCTGTACGCGGACAATGAAGGTAGTCGAAGGCGAGTTCGCGGGATCGTCGTAACGCCTCGGCTTGGCTGGTGGTCGCCCATGGCATGTTGGCCGTGCCGCTCTGCATGATCGCTCGATCAAACTGTCACCATCATACATCACATAGCATTGTCACAATGAATTATTCACTGTGTCTCAGGAACAAAATTGTCTCAGAAACATGACATGTCTTGGGAACAAGAAAGACATGTGTCAGGAACAAGACATGTCTCAGGAACAAAATTGTCTTAGAAATATGGCAAGTCTTGGGAACACGACATGAGTCAGAAACAAGACATGTCTCAGGAACAAGACATGTCTCAGGAACAAAATTGTCTTAGAAATATGGCATGTCTTGGGAACAAAACATGAGTCAGAAACAAGACATGTCTCAGGAACAAGACATGTCTCAGGAACAAAATTGTCTTAGAAATATGGCATGTCTTGGGAACAAGACATGAGTCAGAAACAAGACATGTCTCAGGAACATAGCATGTCTTGGGAACAAGACATGAGTCAGAAACAAGACATATCTCAGGATCAAGACATGTCTCAGGAACAAGACATGTCTTAGAAATATGGCATGTCTTGGGAACAAGACATGAGTCAGAAACAAGACATGTCTCAGGAACAAGACATGTCTTAGGAACAAAATTGTCTTAGAAATATGGCATGTCTTGGGAACAAGACATGAGTCAGAAACAAGACATGTCTCAGGAACAAGACATGTCTTAGAAATATGGCATGTCTTGGGAACAAGACATGAGTCAGAAACAAGACATGTCTCAGGAACAATACATGTCTCAGGAAAAAAATTGTCTTAGAAATATGGCATGTCTTGGGAACAAGACATGAGTCAGAAACAAGACATATCTCAGGATCAAGACATGTCTCAGGAACAAGACATGTCTTAGAAATATGGCATGTCTTGGGAACAAGACATGAGTCAGAAACAAGACATATCTCAGGATCAAGACATGTCTCAGGAACAAGACATGTCTCAGGAAGAAAATATGTCTCAGGAACAAGACATGTCTGAACAACAAAATTGTCTCAGAAACATGGCATGTCTTGGGAACAAGACATGAGTCAGAAACAAGTCATGTCTCAGGAACAAGACATGTCTCAGGAACAAAATTGTCTCAGAAACATGGTATGTCTTGGGAACAAGACATGAGTCAGAAACAAGACATGTCTCAGGAACAAGACATGTCTCAGGAACAAAATTGTCTCAGAAACATGGCATGTCTTGGGAACAAGACATTTCTCAGGAACAAGACATGTCTCAGGATCAAGACATGTCTCAGTAACAAGACATGTCTCAGGAAGAAAATATGTTTCAGGAATTAGAAATGTCGCTCTACTTCCCGTCAGTTCTTGCTAACAACGTCGTAACAGCGTGTTACTGTAAAATGTCATGTCCAGCAATCGGACGTCGATGCAGAATGTGAATATAATAATTACAAAATGCAACAAAGAATAAACAATTTCATCAAAACGTAACGGTATGCGTCCAATGACGCATCGATGCGTGGTTCGTTGTGGGTCTGTGATAGTGGGAGCCTGATAGTCTAGCTAACCTTGGTGCGACTGAGCGTGGAGAGCAGATGAAGGCTGACAGACACGGAACCGGCACTCTCACCAAACAGCGTCACCTTCTGACGGTCTCCGCCGAACGCGTCGATGTTCTGTTGAACCCAGTCTAAAGCCATCAGCTGATCATAGAGCCCGGCATTACCCGGCGCCTCAGCGTGACCACCCAGGCTGAGGAAGCCCAGTGCGCCAAGACGGTAACCCATCTACACACGACGTTGATTCACGTCAGACAATGTTTTTAATTGCCGCGCGATCCCATGCATGAGGGCTGCCTATGCCTATGTCTGTCCGTCCGTCTTGCTGTCTGTCACGTTTGTGTATTGTGTCAAAATAAGTAATCGTATCCTCTAAAATGTTTCACTATCGGGTAGCCACGCCATTCTAGTTTTTCGATACTAAACCTTAACGCAATATTCTGACGGAGACCCCCTAACTGGAATATCGCAATATGCCAACGGGGACCCCCTAACTGGGGCAAAAATCACGATTTTCGACCAATGTCTGGCTTTGGGGTCGATGACTGGTGGAGTGTCGCCAACAATTTGACTATAGCGTAACTTATAGCACTAGGCGTCGACGTCCGTTTATCGCGCAGACCGTCACGCATCAGTGAATCTTGTTTACGACAGTAAACGTCGACGAGTACGCCTAGAGAACAGAACAGAATTTAAATGTCCGAATTGGTAAATCTGAAACCCAAATACAATAGCACTCGAGGTGTTGTACTGTTGAAGCTAAACAGAGAGGCGCGAAGCATCGCGCGTCCTCTCTGCGGCAGCAGGGCTACTTATCAACAAACGAGCCATCTGACCAAACGAACAACTGACTGGTCACTGATGACTCATCTGACACCTGACTCACAAGAATATCGCTGCTGCTGGTCCGCCTCTTGTTCGACTACGGCGTCATAACACAACCGACGACGATGAGTGTTAACTACAGGTTTCGACAGTCGCACTCTGTTTTCAACAGTTTACAACACCTATGTTGTCACGACAGTCGAGCTCTGTCGACAACAGCTGACGCCAAGTCGAACAGAAGGCCGTATTTGAACATATTTTTTTTTTATTTTAAACCCGAATATCTCCCCGGGGGGGGGGAGCTCGCGGAGGGTCTGAATGCGGCGACAGAATCAGCGGTGCCAACTTCCTAATAGTGTTCCATAGTAACTATGGGCTTATCTTGATTAGTTTTCGAGATAAATTATGGGACGGAGGACGGACGGACGACGGACCGACATCGGCAACCGTCGCATATCTGGCCGTTAAAAGCGGGCCAACAATAAACACGCAGAGAGGTCTCTAGGCATTGGCTACGGCGAGGGGGGGGGCTGAAGTTCCGACCCCTGAGGAAAACTTTCGCCCCTAAACGAAGTTAACCGTTTAGTACAGAGGTAATTATAGTACCACATCGATTAATATGAAGTTGGCCGTTGATGGGTGGGCTGTTACATTTGGTACAGCGAGGAGGGGACTGGGCGGTACCGCCACACCCTTTAGGCCCCTCCTCTCTGTACCAAATGTAACAGCCCACCAATCAACGGCCAATGTTCCAATCACCGTATTACTGTATAACGGTCCGTTGCTCTGTGGTTTTTGCCGCGCGATGCGATGCATAAGCGCGACCTATGTCGGCATGCGGTGTCCGTCCGTCCATCCGTCTGTCCGTCTGTCTGTCTGTCTGTCACATTCGTGGATCATGTCAAAACGAATAAACAACCCCCCCCCCTAACGAGGGCGTCGAATGCAAGGGGTATGAAAAAATGACGATTTTCGACCAATATCTCGCTATATCTCAGAAATGGTTATAGTTAGATGGGCACATGCAGCGAGACAATTTGTAAGCATCGAATTCTCTTTCCATCCATACAACATTTAGCGTGATTTCCCCAGGGGCGTTTCCAGGGGAAACCAAAATGTGGTAAAAATAGCGATTTTTGGACTTACGCATTGACTTAAGCATCGTATAACTCGGAAACTATTGAAGATATATAGGTACACGCTGCGAGGGGTTTGGCAAGCATTGAATTGTCTTTTCATTCATGCAACGTTTTGTGTGACTGCCACAGGGGTGTTTTCAGAGCAAACAAAAAATGAAGGCCGGGGTACGTAAAAATGGCGATTTTCTTCACCGCAGCAGCAGCATGCAGCTGTATGAAATTGATCAATACTAAATGACGTCACGGAAATTTGAGCAATCGGTCACGTGATACGCAGATGTAAACAAAGTGATATTTTGTTGTTAAGTAGTTGCGTAAAGTTGGTAATTAAGCGAAGTTGTCGCCTACACTGTGGACGTGGTTAGTTTTAACGAAGTGTCTAGAGTACAGTACGGCCATCCGTAAATCGTGATTCTGAGCGAACATTATGGCTCCATTGCGTGCTGTCAAGCTCGGAGCGCTACACGTGCGAAATACGTGAGGCCGCGGCCAAGCCTAAAAACCGGCCCGGCCCGGTCTGGGCACGTAAATATTACCCAGTTATCACTGCAGTCGACTTTGGCCAAACACTGGCGACTTTTAATTTAGGCTGAAGATTTCCCTTTAGAATATTTGGATCGAAATAGACACATAAAAACCACGAATGAAACGAAATTCACATCACTTGCGCTGGACGTTTTTGCCGCGCAATGCGATGCATAAGCGCGGCCTATGCTGTCACGCGGTGTCTGTCCGTCTGTCTGTCTGTCTCTGTGTCTGCCACGTTCGTGAGTTGCGTCAAAACGAATAAAGATATTTTCGAAAATTTTTCACCATCGGGTAGCCAAGCCATAATAGAATTTTATACACTAGTAAATCTGAAGCCGCAGTAACTGGTAATAAAAAAAACTGCGCTGTAGGTATGTTGAAGCTGACTACAGACAAACACAAAGCATCGCGCGGCCTCTCTGCGACAGCTGAGCTTCTTGTTATCGCGCGTCAGCACACTGACGCGCGATATTGATATAGCAAATCTGTCTGTCTGTCTGTCCGTGACGTTCCGGTATCAGATGAAAACGGCTTAACATACTGTTACAATTTTTTCACCATCTACGGTAGCCCAATAACTCCGGTTTTATCAGCATCAAACATCTTACGGAATTCCGACGGGGTCACCCCCTGCGGGGGTGCTAAATACAGGTGGGGTATAAAAATTTCGCGATTTTCTACCAATAAGTCGCTATATCTCGCAGACGATACAAGATATCGCCATAGTTACTACGGAAGGCTAATAGGAACTCATATGCGATCTATCAAATGGTGCCATTTCTAATTAATGACCTTGAACGAACCCTAACCCTGTTTTCAAGGTCACATCATTGTTCGAGGCTGAATCTCACAAATGGCTACAGATACGGCCATAGTTACTATGGAAGGCGAATAGGAAACCGTATCCAAGCTTTCTTTTTTATTTTGATTACCTTAGTTAAGTCATTATTTAGTTGTGTGTAGGCTTCGTTGCTTTGCTTTGCTTTGCTTTGTTTTTTTTCAGTTTTGTTAATGTGTAGTTGTGTAGTTTATTTTCTTTAAAGGCGGCCAGCTCGATGAGCGTGTGCTTCTTCTGGCAGCCTGCCACTTATTGAACGTTTTCAATTACTATTGTGTTGAATGTGTTTGTGGAACTTTGTGGCTAATAAAGTTCTCTCTCTCCCTCTCTCCCTCCCTCACTCTCTATCTCTTCAAATGATACCATTTTCAATGATCTTGAGTGACCTCTAACCCACATTTCAAGGTCACGATAATATTCAACGTATAGCTCGACTATACTACTAAGTCGTGTATGATCTATCCGATGGTTCGGTTTACATTGACCTTTAGTGACCCTTAACCTAGATTTCAAGGTCACGGGCTAATTAAGCCTATATAAATACCTTCGACGTATTGTGTGCATATCTTACGCGCGATCTGTTTGCGATAGCTAAGTTCTTGTAATGTGTCTATTAAAGGGTTAAACCATTATATATCTCGGTTGAATAAGGCGAAAAGTGCGTCAGAATTTACTAGAATGTTCCGGAAAACGGGAAATCCTTGTTCGTAATCTCTTCGATATTAACCATCGCTTTGGTCTTCATCGCCCCCTCCCTCTAAAATCCTTTATCTGCCACTGTATAAATCCGGTCGTACAGAAAAGGCTCTAATTTTGTGCACACCAAAAACACTACGAACGTCCAATAACTATCGTCTCAAGATTTTTATAGTTTACAATATAATTCTGGAGTATTTCTTACTATACCGCTATAGCTTACTAGCTGGCACGCTCATAACTCATGTCAGTGCATAAACTCTGGAATTTAACTTATAATTTGAAAGTTGACATATTAACTGTACAGGCTACAGCACAGACCGAGACGACGACGACTTCGCCGAGTGCAGCGAGAATTTTGCCGTCATAGACATCGAGGGTGGACGTGCCACTGTAGAATCCTCCGCCGTAGATCCACACCATCACGGTCAGTCTGCGTCTGCGTCGACGGCGAGCTGCCGCGGCGGTCGCGTCCAGCTGAGCCGTACTACCAGCTCGCCGTGGAACGAAAACATTGAGGTAGAGGCAGTCCTCGCTGATCGGCGTCGGAGAGTTCCAGACAGTAGAACCGTAGAAGTCGCCGAACTCCCGGTCCGGCTTCTGATAGCAGGACGCCGGCAGGGTGGTCGCGTTTCGAACTCCACGCCACGGCCGGATCTGCAGCGGATGCCGGAAGCGCAGTTCCCCGATCGGCGGTTGCGCGTACGGGATTCCGAGAAATTCATCCACATGGCGACGGAGTGAAGGAATGTACGAACGTCGACCACGTAGTCGACCACAGCGCGTGGACACTGTCAACGACGGGTCCTCCACGCCGACCCCGGCAGCTATATATAGAACGCCGATCAGTGTCAGTGATGTGATGACGTCACCGGGGAACCCCATGACGTCACGCAGTCACTCGTTATTACGTCATCACACCCTCGTGGGCACGCTTAGTTTCTTGGTGAGTTATAAACCTGCATAAGAAACGAACAGCAAATATCAATTAAAAAAAGGTTGCATGTGTTGTTCCACCTTTAACGTAACCATTGATACTACATATTCACAGCCGTTAGTACTCAATGAAGGCATACAATGATTTTTAGCGCGCGTCAGTGTATAGCAATTCTGTCTGTCCGTCCGTCCGTCCGTCACGTTCCGGTATTCCATCGAAACGGTTTAAGATATTTTATAGTTTCTTGACCACACGGTAGCCCAATTATTCTAGTTTTATAAGTATTAAATATCTTTGCGAAATTCTGACGGGGACACCTCCTGCGGGGGCGCTATATACAGGTGGGGGTGAATTTCGCGATTTTCGATCGACCAATAATTCGCTATATCTCGCAGATGATATCAGACAGCGCCATAGTTACTATGGAACGCTAATAGGAACCCGTATACGATCTATTGAATGGTGCCATTTCCTATGACTTTGAGTGACCTCTACTCCAGATTTTAAGGTCACGGAGTTACTATAGACGCTCTCAACGTACTGTGCGCGCAGCTTTCGCGCGATCTGTCTGTGATAGCTAAGTTTCTTGTTTGTATGTTCCACTACTCAGTGTGATGATTGCGTCAGACCTCAGCCTCGACGTGTCTAATGTTTGCACGGCGTGTGTCTTCTGGCTTGGCCAGCTGAGACACTCTGTGCCATGACCTAAGTTAATGAAAAGGTCAATTTTTATCGCGCGTCAGTATACTGACGCGCGATATTGATATAGCAAATCTGTCTATCTGTCCGTTACGTTCCGGTACCATATGAAAACGGCTTAACATATCGTCATAGTTTTTTCACCATACGGTATCCCAATCATTCTAGTTTTACCAGCATTAAACATTTTCACAAAATTCCGACGGGGTCACCCCCTGCGGGGCGCTAAATACAGGTGGGGTAGAAAAAAATCGCGATTTTCTACCAATAAGTCGCTATATCTCGCAAACGATACAAAATATCGCCATAGTTACTATGGAAGGTGAATAGGAACTCGTATGCGATCTATCAAATGGTGCCATTTCCAATGACCTTGAA
>Ga0209149_1000672_pt1 | contig 14995 bp, 9 predicted proteins | sample WorMetTyACAVOLI2_FD_187423 | JGI IMG/M metagenome (GOLD analysis project Ga0209149, IMG submission 187423) | Marine gutless worms symbiont microbial communities from Max Planck institute for Marine Microbiology, Germany - Olavius algarvensis... ... | reverse complement strand
TGTTAGCGTGGGCACCATTGGCTCATGCCAATCAGCTGCCACTTCTGAGATTGTAAAGCAGTGCTCGTCACGAGTCGGAGTCATGTAAGCAGTGCTATAACAAGTGTCCAGACCTTTTTAAGCAAAATTATCTTTGAAGTTTTCCGCACTGGTGGCTAGGTATGCTAATTAGAGTGCATGACAAGGAAGAAAAGGTGCCTAGGCTCGTGCCTGCATGTCTAATAGGTTGTGCCACCTATGTAGCTACTTGTACTCAGTTGTGTGTACAGTGTCAAATTATTACCTAGCGCAGTTGGTGCCAATGATTTGATGACGAAAGTTGATTCTGATGGCGACTCTACAATGCGTCTAAAAAAAAACTGCTAAGATTAATATGACATAATTTCACGAATTCACAACATCTACGAATTATTTTTGGTAGGGATAAACCTTATTCAATTCTCAATTGACTACGTTGAAAAGTTTTTAAATCGGCTTAGAACCAGCTCCGCAGTTTCCATAACAACAGTAGCCACTTGACGGAGTGTATCACCAAAAAAACCGTTCCGCTAGGAATACGACATTTTGGCATAACTTGATAAAACGTTCTTTAATTTAAATAAAATTTCACAGAAAATCTGTGTTCGGTATTCTTAATTAAACCTCTGTATTAGAAGACAGTTGCTTTTACAGCAGTGTACCAGCTGAAGCTGTTACCATAGCAATCCTCAGGGATGCATCATTTCACAGTGGACGCTGTCTTATGAACAGAAAAGTTAAATATTTTAAACAGTGTTTCTATCGGAACAGTGTGCGATGTCAAAAGTTACAACAAGTGTTCAAAGAGCAGTCTATCAGGCCACAATTGTTTTCCAACTCGTTTATTGCCCTGTCGATAACACGCTGTTCGAAGTCAGCCCAGAAATTCGCTGTTTGGGTGCGTCAGTCACTACTGTTGCTAAAATCTTTTTTATCACATCAATTGAGAATTGAATAAGGTCTCTCTCTGCCAAAAATAATTAGTAAACGTTGTAAATTGGTGAAGTTATGTCATTATTCGTAGCAGTCCGGTTTTTTTGAGACACAATGTGTTATCTGATTGAAGCTGTACCTGTGTTCATGGCAGTTCATCTGTTATTAAGTGATTACCGAGTGATGCTATACAATAAGCGCAGTCTATGCCATCGTGCAGTGTCTGGCTGGGTGTCTGTCAGTCACGTTCGTCAGTTCATCTGTTATTAAGTGATTACCGAGTGATGCTATACAATAAGCGCAGTCTATGCCATCGTGCAGTGTCTGGCTGGGTGTCTGTCAGTCACGTTCGTCAGTTCATCTGTTATTAAGAGATTACCAAGTGATGCTATACACTAAGCACAGTCTATGCCATCGTGCACTGTCTGGCAGTTCATCTGTTATTAAGTGATTACCAAGTGATGCTATACAATAAGCACAGTCTATGCCATCGTGCACTGTCTGGCAGTTCATCTGTTATTAAGTGATTACCGAGTGATGCTATACAATAAGCGCAGTCTATGCCATCGTGCAGTGTCTGGCTGGGTGTCTGTCAGTCACGTTCGTGCATTGTGTTGAAACAGCTAAAATACAGCCATGACTGCTATGGAATACAAAAACAATAAACTGTACCAGTTACGACCTATGGTGGGATAGAAATATGTATATTATTTCGAATGGTACCATTTCCAGTGACCTTGACTGACCCCTAACCTAGATTTCAAGGTCACGATATTGTTCAACGTCAAATAACTCAACAGTGGTAGAAGACAGAGCTATAGTTACAATGGCAGACTGATAGGAAGTCGTACATAATCTGTCGACTGGTGCCACTTTCAGTGACCTTGAATGACTGCTAGCCCAGATTTCAAGGTCGCACCATTATTCTACGTTGAATGTCTCAAAAAAAACAATAACAGTATTAATGTATATTTATTCAAAAACTGAACAAAATAGCAAAAAAATTATGTACATGTAATTCCTCATAAATAAATTTTGTAGAACGTGTTAAGCTAGAGTCGTCTGTCTTTAAAAAAATCAGTTCGTTGTAACAGCAAACTGAATGATATATCCATGCTGTGTGTGAATATACAATGTGTCCCAAAAAAGTGAGACTGGCATAATCTTGAATATATTGTACAGTCGAAAGTCTGTTGCAATGAAATTTAGCACGCGATATCCTGATGGCCTTAGCTATTGACGCACACATAATTTCCCACCTCACCTTAGTTATGTTTCTACACTACATGACATTACACGTGACCTTGACAAGCTGAAACAGAGCCTCACCGACAAACACGGCCGTATGCATGTGTAACGGCAAAAGGACTTCACTTCAAACAGCTACTGTGATCCAGCCACACAACCGGCTCTTTTCAGAGCCATTTCAGACACATAAAAACAGCTTCTTTTCAGAGTGACTCACACTATTGACAAGAAGAAATGTTTTCAGTTTTTGTGTAATGTCGGGTAGTGCAGAAACATAAAGGTGAGGTGGCAAATTATGTACGCATTTAAAAGCTAAGGCCATCAGGATATCACATGCTAAATTTCATTGCAATAGACTTACAACTGTACAAGATACGTCAGTCTCGTTTTGTGTATATTTCAACTACAACTCAACAAAACAGCACGTCTAGTTGCATATAAATAAATTCTATAGAATCTACTGTGCTAGAGTCATACACGCTAAGATGAGTCTACTGAAAGAGCAAACTGAGCACTATTTCAACGTCTAACATGAGGTGTCCACTTCAAACAGGTCGGGTCTATCTGCTGACTGTTTTCTGACTTCTTCATATTTTTCTTCTTCAAGTAGTCATCAAACAACTCCTGTATTACACAGCAAAACATCCACCAACACCTACATGGTATGTCAAACTGTTACAAAGCACACATACATTGCGTCTCAAAAAACAAGCTAACTTTAGCAAGCTGTAGTTTCGACAAGCATGGACTAATTTTGGATAAACAGCATCAGCACACTTTCAGAAATTATATGCATACTAGATTATACGCGGCTTTGCCTCGACATGACGCGCCGCGCAGGCTTTGCCGCGGGCTCGCAAGGCCGTGGCCCACGGCAAGCTGCGGGCCTTGGCTCGCAAGGTGGCTTTGTCGCGGGCACGTACCTACCACGATTAATATAGAGATTCTACTTTCCTTGTCCCTTCACTTTTACTTGCTTTTAAATAGCTGCGACGGAAATGACACAACACCAGTGACTTGAAGCAGTGCCTCATTGAACATGGGGAAGCGTATCACGAAATGTCATTGACGAAGCTGTTGATCAATGGAAATTGAGCAGTTGCATGCATGCATAAGCGCCTCTGTATCTTTCAAGTGCCTCTGCATCTTCAGACCTAAAGGTGTTATACAAATCCGTTATTATTATTATTATTATAAATGTGAAAGGACATCATGCTGAACATCTGCTAAAATGAAACTAGCTCTTTTCAGAGCCACCAACAGTCTAGCTGAGTCTACGGAGGAAAACGCGTTATGTGTCGAGTTATTTCCATCGCAGCTATTTAAAAGCTTAAAATTATCATAAGTCCTGTCGTAAGATTGTAAGTTCAGGAGTTAAAATATCATTAGATTTTCTTTAAAAATCGTAAGTTAATTTATGAAATTTATCATAGAACATCGTAAGATAATTGTAAGTAAAAATAGCAACGAATTACAATTGCCGAAATCAGCATCCAATGCCTGATGTAGCACTCTTGTTATTCGTGTGGAGGATATCGTATTTCTGAAAATTATCATTGGTGTGACAGGTTAATTAGGAAGTATGTTAGCTGTTTAACTTCTACAATAACAAGTAGCTCTGCTGTCGCAAAGAGGCCGGCCGCGTGATGCAGATGCTTTGTGTGTGTCAGTAGTTAGCTTCGATAGTACCAAACGTCGAACAGAGTCTTTTATTGTTAGTTACATATGCTACAGATTTATCACTGCATGCAAGTAAATGCTGTTCTGTTGTCTTTGGCGTAATGTGGAACCTTGTCATAAACATTTCGCCGTCCTTTCCCGCCATCAACAAACACCGCCGCCTACTACCAGCGAAGTGTCACAACTTGCATGACGTGGTCCAATGGCGTAGTAATTACAACACCTGGCCGGTAGCAACATTAACAGCAGTGAAGCCAGATATTGGCTTAAAATCGCGATTTCTGCCTACCACACCTGCATTCGACACCCTCGTTAGGGGGATTCCCATCGGAGTATTGCGATGCCGTTTGGTGTGTAAAAATTAGAATGGTGTGGCTACACGGTGGTGAAAAAATTTTGAAGATATGTTTATTCGTTTCGACGCAACTCACAAATGTGACAGACACACACAGACACCACATGACGACGTAGCATTGCGCGGCAAAAATTACTTACAAAAATTAACAATATATAATCACAGCTAAAAGCCATTTGCCTTGAATATGCCATTTAAATCCTGCTGGAACCACAGACGAGTGATGCGTGCTACCCCCTGGCGACTACGTTGACATCGCTTGAATGTGTGCGCCTTTGTCGTCTGATGATGCTTTAATTGCAATTTGCATGCAATCTACTGCTCTAATGACGTTTGTTAAGCCGGTGACAGCACTGAGCAACAGTTTATTTAAAAGTAGTAGTTGGAAATGCAATACAGGCATAAAATTGAGCCATTTATTTATGTTTCTGTTTCTAAACTATTATCGCAAGAGACCTCATTTGTGGTCTTAAGATTATCGTAAATTCTGACTTAAGATTCTTTGTAAATTGGGGCACTGGTCTGTAAAATCTATGCAGAAATTCCCAAAGGTTCCCTTCTGGGGGAACTGGTCTCACATGGAATAGCCTAGAAAGTAAAGTGGTTAAATAAAACCAACATTATTGTGTCTAAATTAAAATTACACATACTTCTATAGTGCCATACGGCTGTAGCTTCTAACGCACTAGGCATAACTTGCCCAAGGCTGTTACATGATAGTGCCACAACAGAGAATCGCACCTGCTACCTCACTCGGCTGCACGTCCAAAGCCTTAACTACTGCCCCACCATGCCACTCAACAGTTCAAATGTCCTACTGTAGTATAAAGTTGTTCAGACCTGTTTCTTAAGGACGAGATGTTTTCCCTTCCAGTACTTGAGTATGCCGAGAGCTTGCAGTGTACTGACGATGTCGTTTGCATTCATTGCAGTTTCCTGACTCAAATCTGTTAACAACATAAATCATGACAACTGATCACTTCATCTACATTAACCGTGTAGTGTACAACACCACGCAGTACCGTAGCAGTTCTAGACTGTCTGAGCCAGCGAGGGTTAAACGCATCACGATACTATTAGAATACCTAGAAACTGGACCGGCAGCCGGTAGTATACAACCAAATAATTGTCATCAAAATTATGGGCAGGGAAAACTGCAGACATCTGAAAGACGGGCTGCTAACGGGCAGAGCAAAGTTACGTTAGGCTGTTTTGCTTGCCACGTCACAGCTATGTCACAACTACCGCTCTACGTAAACAAGTTTTTGCTTGCACACATAATATTGCTTAAATGCATAATTTTTGCTAATTCACTGCTTGCATGAAAGAATATTTAATTGCTGCAACGTACTGATGTCAAGTTAAGGTTGACATTTGCGATAGAACAGCAGCAGTTACGGTATCTCAAGAGTATTACTTATGTACGGATGCCATTTTCCCTGCTATTTCCGGTGGTTTAACCCTTTACGGCCACATTAAAACTGCAGAGCAACAGACCATTATACAGCAATACACTGGCCGTTGATGGGTGGGCTGTTACATTTGGTACAGCGAGGAGGGGCCTGGGCGGGATGGGTCCCCACCCAGTCCCCTCCTCGCTGTACCAAATGTAACAGCCCACCCATCTAGTGAACTACCAGTGTACCAAATTCATATTATAATTGCCTCTGGACTCCAAAGGGTTAATAGATATGTGCCCTATACACCATGCATGGTTACACCCAACATGTGACCCACGTCACTGGCTCAGTTAGCATCTTCAACCGACTAGACAAGTAAACGTAAACCAACAGTCCTGAAATAGTTCTCGAGATATCTCGACAAAACGGATTCTAGTGACCTATTTCAGCCTAGTGTGACCTTGACCTTTGACCCCAAAGTTAATCGTTTCATACCCTTGCCCCACGGAACACTGTGCCAATTTGCATGAAAATCGAGCTGTCAGGCGTCCCTCCCAGTGAGTCCAGGACAGGCATACAGAGTAGGCTGCATTGTGTCATCTGAGATAAAACATATCGTACGGCCACTATAACAAACTATCAAGCCACTCTCATCCCTCCTACAAGCCCACACAACCTTTGCAACACGCATACACCCGCGTAGTTATAATACTAGCTGTGTATAAGGATCCGTTCATACATATGCTGCACTGCACTATGCTAGTTAGCATCACTGTGCCGTGCTTTGCTGTTTATCAGCAACAACAGTTGCTGTTGCTAGTTGTCACTTTACCAGCACAGCAATTAAAATGTGTGAAAATATCCTAACTATAACAGAGCCACCAGCAGCCAATGAAACAACACAGTAACTACCTTTGATGCAAATTTCACGGTTGGTGTAGTTGTATAAGTAGTCTAGCAAAACGTCCTTCCAGTAACTGCGATAGCTGATTAGTCCGAGGTCGGACAAAGGTCGTTCTGGAGAACCAATCTTCTCCTCCACCTTACTTAACAAGTAGCCTGAATCACAACGAGATAACGTCATTCAAGAGACTCAACTCTTCGGCTGCCAGTTCTATAAAGTAATATGTATTAATGCAAGCAGCTTATTGAGAGATTTGCTAATTACTAACTCCTCAGTCTCGCGTATCACTAATACACAGTCTATAAAAGTTACAAACTTAGTGCCTTATCTAACAGTCACTGGTCTGCTGTATCCCGCTGAAGCTTCTTCACAATGCTTAAGAACTCAAAAGCCGTGCACTATGGCTTAGGGGCTAGGTGTGATACTCTACTGTTATGCCTCCATGCCACCCTCACATGTTATGTGATATAATTAGCGTAAACAAGTGCATTAAGCCATAATGCACTTGTTTATGCTAATTATATCACGTAACATGCGAAGGTGGCATGGAGGCATAACAGTATGGCATCAAATTTGCGTTGACATTCACGCGAGTTCAACTCAGCCACAGTCTTCTTCTTCTTCTTCTATGCGTGTCATGAACCATCACTGGTCAGCCACAAAACAGCGTCTTCATTCACAGAGAGCAGCCGAGATAAGCCGCAGTTCAGTTTTGTCAGGGGACAGGATACGACAATGTGAGACATCGTCTGGGTCTCGCCACAAGGACACAGATCAATGTCTGTAAGTCGCCATTTCCTTCTGCAGGCACCGCAGTGTCCCTGTTCCATGTGAAAACGGTTCAGCAGAGACCACTGTTACTGAGGAAGGTCAAAACCCAGTTGCCGGATTGTGGGGTCGCACACTAGGTGAGAATTGACCACCTGAACCGACTTCCAGTTATGCCTCCATCGACTTTTGATGTCAACTGGTTGCAAATCTGGCCACAACGGCTTCCTGGATGTCAGTCGTAGCAATGGTGGGCTAACGATACCAGGCTGGATTGGCCAACTGTCATGTTTGACGATTTTCTCCACCAGCTTGTCAGTGGCAGCCTTCCTTCATAGGGCTGGCGGTTCAATATTGGAGAGCACTGGAAGCCATGGGAGAGGTGTAGAACAGAGGGTACCACAGATGAGGTGCATGGTAGAGTTCAACTGCACATCGACCTGACTTACCGTACGTGAGCAGAGCGTGACGATACCACTGTGTAATAACCTCAAGCAAGTTTCAAAGCCTGATCCAGTCAACCAACCTGTAAGAACTGTCAGTACCTTTGTGCACCATTATCATGGTACACACTACTGTAGCACAGAGACAGTTCTGTTAATATTCTCCTTCCTGAAGGGTAGGCCCACATCACATCTAAAATGTAGCCACATAGATGTGAGGGCCAATAAGAAATAGCAATATAAAACAGAACTAACTCCGTGTTGATCAGAAACATTAACAGTCTAAAGTCGTAAAATGCAGCAGCAGCAGCCGACAAACTGTTATCACTCACTGAAGTCGATGAGCATCTTGCCGAAACCTTTCCGCATGTATGGAGGCATTGTCAGAATACAAGACACGTTGTAGTTCAAAAACGACTGTTTTTCCTGCAAATAAATATCACAACCTATTTAATTCAGTGTTATTTTTCATTGAATTCATTTTTCGGTTTCAGCATTACTTTTATAAATTTTTTCCAATTTCAACTTCGTTTCAGTTTTTATGCAATTTTTAGTTGTTTTTTTTAGTATTTTCACTTCTCTTTACATGTTACTTTTCACATCTAATCGTACTTAGTAAGGACACTGAGTTTTCTAGCTATTTACTGAAATAATGCGAGAAACAATGGATTAGTCTTTTGCTGTTTGCTGAGACTTTCGCTGAGTCCTAAATTCGGACTGAGACCAAAGATCAGCCAAAAAGCGTGGTTTTTTTTCGGACTGAGTGATCGCTAATTAACTCGTCAGTTGCTTTTGCATGCACAAGATAGGTAAATCAGTTAGAGATTAAGTTTTGGTGAGCGAAAATTGCTTCTCTTTTTCGCTGATTCAAAAATAAACTAAGAAATACAGCAAAATCAGCGCTAAGTCGCCGATGACGTCACCGATGACGCGCTGCGGTGATTGGTTAAACTCAACTCCAAACTAAGATCATAGTTGAGCCGTTTGATCTCAGCGAAAGACTAATCCATAAAGTGAAATGACCCACAGATTTCGCACCAGGAACGACTACCACTCCAAGTTGCAGAAATCATTTTTTTTTCGGTTTTTATGTTTAGCTTTGTCTCTGTTTTATATATTATTGCTTTTGGCTAACACAATTATGTGTTCTTCATTTCGGCGCATTTTCAATTTTACAAATTATAGTGATTTACTTAAAATTTAGTTTATTCATGCACTACCATTTAGTTTATTCATGGACTATCAACAGTTTCAGACAATCTCTGAAGACGTTTCTGTTCGCAACGTACTGATGCATTCAGCGCATTAGAGGTTTCACGACGATGTGCTATATAAATCGACTTTTTACTTTACTTTACTTTACTACAAGTTAATACAACACTAACAATAATAATAGTTCTAACTACCAGCGACAGTCGTAACATTTTATTTTATTGCTTACTGTGTGCCTCTGTATGTGTGTGTCTGTGTGCGATTGTTTTAATCCAGCTTTTGGCTGCCGAAACATAATAAATGTCATGTTAATGATTACATAATTACAGCTAGTATGGATCTGCATCCACTTGTAACAACTGATGGGTCCAAATCAATACTAACTGTAATTATGTTCTGTACTATTCAGTTCAGTGAATATTCAGTAGCAGCAGCGTAGCGTGATTCAGTGTAATACCTTTGAAAAATATCCGACCATGTGACAGCCCTGATTGTCGGCCTCTGTCATGACATAGAAGAGAAACGGTTCGACGTCATAATACAGCGTCTTGTGATCAAGAAACAGCTTTGCAAGCAGACACAAGTTTTGACAGTAAATCTGCAACAGATGCAAACACCCACAATGAGTCAACACCTACTGATCAAAAATGAAGGGTAGGCTGGGGTGATTGGATAGGTGCCGACCTGGGCGATCCGAGGGCTCGCCACTGCCTGGGCTGGCATGGCGTGCCTTTGTGTGCAAGTCCAGGCTGTAAGCGATCCCAGTCAGCGAAAGGTGGGCGTACGCCGTACGGAGTAGGCCACGCTGTGTTGTCTCAGATAAAGCAGGTGCCATCACAGGACCTCTTTGACAACTCCGTCAACCTACTCACTCTCACTGTTAAAGCCCACATTACCTTTGCACACGCACCATGTAGTTATTATCCTAGCTGTAATTACATGACACCGTTACACCTACGTGCCATCGTCGTCGTTTCTGGCGTGCAACTCACAATTGCGCAGCGCCATATGTCGATATCATCCTCCACAGAGGGCAGTTCTGAGCCAAATCTGTTGCTTCTGGGAGCGTAAGGTGGTGTTGTTTCAGATTGCCATACATGCCGAATACAGACAACATAACCAAACAAGAAGTGTGGCCGCCGGGTTCGGCCGACACGGCATGCCCCCACCCACCTCTAATGACACAGGTACACCATTTTGCTTACCGAATTAAGAAGAGGCAGAGATGAGACGTACAGACGATGTGAGTTTATGACCTTGACCTTTGACCTTGGGAGTCAGAGTACGAAGTGCAAATTTTGGTGATACTATGACTACTCATTTTCAATATGACCAATTGGCCAACACGGCTCAGGCTGATTACATGGCCTTGCGACCCTGACCTTTGACGTCACGGCGCCTGTGGCTGATGCGGGTCGTCGTCCTCCATCTGTATACCAAGTCTGAAGTTTGTAGGTCTTGCCATTCGGAAGATATGGCATACGATGTGTGTCAGCATTAATGGGCCTGATGACCCTGACTTTTGACCGTATGACCTTGAAACTGGTATGAGAGTCGCATCTAAAGTGGGAAACCTTCCTTCCAAATTTGGGCACACTAGGGAAATATTCAATGACATGAAGCATCTTCAACAGCTGAGCTTGTTACCTCACTCGAGCTATTGTGTTTGCTCGCCTGTGTTTGTCACTTTGTTTGTTTGTTTGTAGCCGTGTTCGTTCATTGGCAATATTGCAGCAAAACAGTTAGTATGGTATGGTATAGCAGGGTTTAACGTCCCACTCGACACATTATGGGTCATTTCGGAGACGATTTTACGGGTCACATGACTCAACCGACAGTGTCATAGCACTGAAGGACGATGGTTAGTCAACTAAGTCAAGGGCCAATCCCACCAGGCTCAGCTCACTAAAAGGTAAAGAGAAGTATGTAAGCAAAAAAATTTTAATACATAGCACCATGAAGACCGAAGACACAGAGGCGCTTGGAAAACAGAGAGCTAAACCAAGCAAGATCAAAGCCCGATACAGTCGACCGACCTGTAAGAACCGCTCGTACCTTTGTGCACCATTATAATAGTATACAATAATGCAAGACAGAGACAGTTTTCTCTATATTCCCCTTCCTCCAGACCAACATCACATCTCAGATGTGGCCAAGTGGAGGTAAGGGGGTTGGCCGGCGGGGGCGTAACAACGGGAAAAAGTGCATTGAGCAGCGCACAAAAGTGTCTCCGCACTGAAGCAACTATAAGCTCAGCTGACGTTGCTCCACCTGCATAGTACAGAGACATAAGTACAGTACAGCTGTAACTGTTTACAAACACCATAAGAAAGTTGCACATGCGGGTGATCAAAAAACAGCACCATGCTGGTTGGTTGTGTGGCACAGTTGTAGAACGTCAGTCTCTGACAGGCGAACTTCGCTGTCCTGCGATCGACCTGCGGCTGACGGATGACCACCTATGTGGGTAAACCGCCCGCTGTAGGTCAGCCAACCAGGCCGACTCAGCCTTTCAGCCTTTTGGGGTAGATAAATGAGTAGTAGGCTGCAATTAGATGTCCGCAACCTGGTGAATGCTTACGAGGTAGAGGCAGGTACGGTGTAATTTGCAGGTAACACTGTGTGATGCGTACCTGAGCACCTTGAGTGAGGTACTACAATAAAGGCCCTATATAAATCCACTTCCTTTACCTTTACGGCTGGGGCAAGGTAGAAAACAGTATAAAAGTGGTAAATAACCTTGTTCTTTTTGCCGTCAACCTCAAATACAGAGATGTTTCCTTTGCGATAGATCTCATCGCCAGGAGGGTGTCTCCAAACACACTTGGCCTACAGAAAAATTAACATCCAAGATGGCAAAATTAGCGCGTTAAATAATGATGAGAAATACACATTAATCTGTACCAACTGAACAGAACATTGACTAATGACATCAACAGTACTGATGTGACAAATTCCACAGAACCACGCACCCAGGTCTGCTCGGCCTGAGCCATCCCGCCTTCGGTAAGCAGTATGAGTACACAGCAAAAGCTGGGAGAGTAAACGGGCACATCGCTGGCTGAAGAGCTAGGTAACAAGAGACCAGCGCCGACGTGTGGGAAGCAGCAGCGCATTAGACCCGTGTTTGCAACAATTAGCTACAGAAATCCACGTTTACTTTACTTTACTAACAGTTATAGTGGTTCACTAGTTTTCAAATATGCTAACGTTTGCAGAAACTGTTGTAAAACGAAAAAAGGTTAGGTTTTTTTTTACCGCAGTGTGTTGCCGTTACAGCTTCAACTGCATACCAACAACAATGAATTAGAAACTAACCCAAACCAAACTACAATCTGGTACTTCGGACACTAGGCCAGAAAACCGATGAGGTCCATTTTTCACAACACCAACTACCACACAGAATAATACTTCCAAAGCATTCCAGCGGTACGGTCTCAATATGCCACAATGTCAGAGTCTCACCAGTGTTATCCCTCTGCACTGACAAATATTTAAATAAGCACCTCAGTCATCACCCCCGACCGCGCTAAGTTCGGGGTTGCCTCGTGTGCCACAGGGACTGAAATTCGAAATTCCTACAAGCAGAATATAAGTAAGTAAGTAAGTAAATGATTTATAAAGCGCCGACGTCTATAAAGAATCAGGGTGCGTTGGGAGTGGGTGGTCATTAAGGGTTAGCATAGGCTGACTGAAAATAATGTGTTTTTAGATGCCGACGAAATGTAGGGATTGATGGAGAATTACGGATACTAGCAAATTCAAGGTTGTGTCGTGGAACAGAGAGTTGAAAAGAAGAGGAAGATCGCAGAGTCCGTGTGGGTTCATAATGTTGTAACAGTTCGGACAGGTAAGGTGGCTGGCCAGTGTGCAATGCCTTATATGCCAAGGTGGCGTAACGTGCCAAGTTTCATCGACATCGGCCTAGTGGTCACGTTTTGAAAATGTTGACCGCTCGGATGGATGGACATTTGACCAATTATACTAGTCATCTCGGGGGAAAAAGACTAAAAACAGTTTCACATATCTGTTGTTTTGTTGCATGAAAAAAGTTTTAACATCCTTATGCAATACACACTTATCATGATGATTATTATCAATTCCCAGCCACACTAGTTGGTTGTGTGGCTCAGTGGTAGAACACTGGTCTATGACCGGCGAACTTTCCCTGTCCTACGCTTGATCTACAGCTGACAGGTGACCACTTATGTGGGTAAACCGTCTGCTATAGGTCAGCCAACCAGGCCGACTCAGCCTTTCATCCTTTCGGGGTAGATAAATTAGTAGTCGGCTGCAATTAGATGTCCGCAACCTCAGTCTGGGAGGTGCCATCTCTTACGAGGTAAAGGCAGACATAGTGTAATTTGCAGGTAAAACTGTGTGATCCATACCTAAGCACCTCGAGTGCGAGGTACTACAATAAAGGTGCTATAGTATATAAATCGCCTTAGCCTACCTTTACCTTTCACCTTTACGCTAACAATGAAGAATGTGAAGCGACAAACCGCATGACGTCGTGATATCACCGACGTCTTCATGTACTTGAGACAGTACTCGCAGATGTAAATCTTTGGCAGCCGAGCATACTCCTCGGGGTACGGCGACGTATACCACGTATCCATCTCATAGCAGCCCATCTCCAACTTACATATACGATACTCCTGCTTGTCACTCAAGCTGTAGTGCGTCGTCATCTCATAGTTCTAACCAGCAGACCACACAAACATCCATGCCGGCAATAGTATTACACATGCTCACTGATTATCTGAACAGTTATAGATATAGCTGGGTTTAACGTCCTATTTGACACATAACAAAATTTTTATGGTCCGTTTTTATATGTCTGTACTTACGAGTAGTTCTTTGGTGTATACCGGTACTTTAATGGGTGGCATCCCACATGCGTAGTAGTGTAACAGTATTTATAGTGGTTTTTGTGTGGCAGTTACGATTTATATTCTATATCTTGTTATCAGTTCTATACATTTGACACTGGTGGTGATATATCTGATTGCTGACTATTGCATGCTTGCTTACTTGTGTTTTAGCCGCCATTTGCTCGTTAGAGCGAAGGGCGAGGTATTAGTTTAACTCTGTTTTTTTGTTCGTTTTTTGTCAACGATTTCTCGACAACCCGCGGGCCGATTCACGCCAAATTTTGCATGCGGGCGTACTCTGGTTCCCGATGTGTCTTCTCCCCTTTTGGGGTTAGCGGCCACCGGGGGCGGAAAAGGGGGAAATGAAATTTTCGTGAAAAACCTATGTCGAATGCGAATGGCGGGTTTGTGTCAGTTCTACTGACGCACTTGTGTTTTTTTTATTTTTCTCTTTTATTCTTTTCATATGTCTCTGTTGCAGTTGATATTTGCCATAGGTGCCAGCTTTGCTGGGCTAATGCCCTTCTGCCACCTACCTTATGTGAATAAATGGTGTGTCTGTTTGTGACACGTTATTTGGAGACGACCTTTCCAGTCAATCATGCGACTGGTGCAAAAAAACTGGTCTTTGTAACCAATTACTCGGCTGGTACTAGCAAAACAAGCATAACTACAACCAAGCGCATTAGAGGCGCTTTTTGCGAAGATGCGCTATATAAATTGACATTTACAAGTGACAATGCAAAAAACCCAAACAACAATTAACGAAAACTACAAACATAAGCAAAACTAAACAAACATAACTAAACTAAACTGGTTCAGGTCGCCTTTCACGTCAACCGACCAGGAAACATATTACGCCGATTCTACAGCTCCCGGGGCCGGCACAAGGCTGATTATCTTAATAGCTCTTGTGAAGAAACTAACTTTCTTAGCATGTCGTCAGCTTAGGATACAACTGTTGTATGTCTGATTTTTTGACAAAATTACTTTTTTATATGGTTGGATTCAGTTTTTCATTCCGCATCGAATGGTAGTAGTCGTTTATTATTATTTTATTTATTTTTAAAGTTATTAACTAGAATGCAAACGTTGTATCTGGAAACTGTTAGCTAAAGTTAGAATACAACTGCAGTAACTGATGTTGCCACGTTAAA